>Ga0302325_10001083_pt1 | contig 71046 bp, 74 predicted proteins | sample Palsa_T0_2_FD_201948 | JGI IMG/M metagenome (GOLD analysis project Ga0302325, IMG submission 201948) | Peat permafrost microbial communities from Stordalen Mire near Abisko, Sweden - Palsa_T0_2 | ecosystem: Environmental > Terrestrial > Soil > Palsa > Peat permafrost | place: Sweden: Abisko...
CCGCCCCCTGAACGAACAGCTCATCAGGGTCCGTGCCCTTGCACGCGGCGCGGGCGGTCCAGTCCGTGATCCACATTTAGCCCAACTCCTCCTGATCGTCACGCCCGCTGGGGGTCGTCACGCCGGATGGCGTTCACTGGCAGGGAGGAACCGATGGCGGCGGTGCCAGGCTCCGGTGTCATGGTTGCGGAGTAACTTACGGAAATCCTGGCCGAAGCGCTAGTCCCTGTCGGGCCCATTTCGCAGATAGCCCTACTGGGCTACGCGGACAGACGTGACTAGTCACCCAGGCGGTCGGTTGGCCGGTTCAGGGGCCTCGGGGGGGTTCTTAGCTGCGGATTCTCGGTGGGGGGCGGGGAGGCAGCTACGCAAGCGTACCCTGATTCCGTGCTGAGATCGGATCGCCTCGCCCGGGTAAGCGCCGGCGGCAGGCTTGTCGTCATGGCCGCGGCGGCCGGCCTGATAGTCGCCGCAGTCGTGCTGCCCGCGGTGGGCGGGATCGGAATCGTCGCCCGCGACGCGGCTAATAAGTTCAATAACCTGGCCGTGCCCGCGCTCGGGCAGCTGCCCGTCCGCTCGGAGATCCTCGACCGGCACGGCCATCTGATCGCCTACTACTACCCGGATAACATCGACCGGGTGCCGGTGAGCTACGGCCAGATCGCGCCGGTCATGCGGCAGGCGATCGTCGCGATCGAGGACGCCAGGTACTACCAGCATGGCGCGCTCGACTTTAAGGGCACCCTGCGGGCGCTGGTCAATAACGTCGAGCACAATCCGGTCCAGGGCGGCTCCACTCTCGCCCAGCAGTACGTGAAGAACGCGCTGATCCTGACGGCCACGACCAGCGCGCAGAAGGCTGACGCCATCCAGGACACGACAGCGAGGAAGATCCGGGAGCTGCGGATCGCCATCAAGGTCGAGCACGAGCTGACCAAGGACCAGCTACTCGCCGCGTATCTCAACGCCGCCTATTTCAACAACCACGCGATCGGCGTGGAACTGGCGGCGGAACGCTACTTCAGCACCACGGCCAGCCGCCTGACGCTGACGCAGGCCGCGCTGCTGGCCGGCATGGTGGAGAACCCCGCGCAGTACAACCCGCTCGCCTTTCCGCGGAACGCCCGCACCCGCCGCAACATGGTGCTGACGAGGATGGCGCAGCTGCACTACATCACGCCAGCCAGGGCCCGCGCCGCCGAGCGGGCATCGCTCGGCCTGCATCCGTCGACACTCGCGCTGCAGAGCGGCTGCACCAGCCGGTCGGCCAGGGACGCCGCGTTCTTCTGCGACTACGTGCAGTCGGTGATGAAGAACGATCCCGCGTATCACGACGCATGGACCCAGCTGAATAAGACCGGCGGCCTGAAGATCTACACCACGCTGAACGAGCAGGACCAGCGCGCCGCGCAGCACGCGGTCGACTACATGGTCCCGCCGCCGCCCTCGCAGTACAACCCGGCCGGCAATGCTGCCGCGGAGGTGCTGATCCAGCCCGGGACGGGAAAGGTGCGGGCGATCGCCGTCGACCGCCCGTACGGCAACGACAGGGCCGCCGGGCAGGACAACGTCGACTACGCCGTGGACAGCAAGTACGACGGCGGCGTGGGGGTGCAGACTGGCTCCTCATCGAAGATCTTTACCCTGCTCACCGCGCTCAAGCAGGGTTACCCGTTCGGGTTCAGCCTGAAGATCGTCTCGCCGAGCAGCATCGCCGGCTACACCAACTGCCACGGCCAGGACGCTGGCGTGTACACCCTGTCGAACGCCGAGGGAGCCACGCCCAAGCCGGAGACTTTTACGCTCTACAACGGGACGACGGAGTCGATCAACGTCTTCTTCGCGCACCTGGAACAGCGGGTCGGCCTGTGCAACGTCGTCAAGACCGCGGTCAGCCTGGGCGACCACCGCGCCGACGGCAGATCCCTCTTCCAGGGCGTGGGCAAGCCCGGCAGGGCCGGCTACCAGTACCCGGCCGACGACATCCCCTCGTTCACCCTGGGCTCGATCAACGTGTCGCCGATGACCATGGCCGCCGCCTACGCCACCGTGGCCGCGCGAGGCGTGTTCTGCAGCCCGATCGCCATCGGCAAGATCGTGACCATGTCCGGCGGCCTGCTGCCGGTGAAATCAGCCGGCTGCCACCGGGTCATCTCCACCGCGATCGCGGACGCCGCGACGCACATCCTGCAGGGCGTGATGGTCTCGCCAGGCACCGCCGCCGATGACGACGTGATCCGCGATGGCGTCGTCATCCCGCAGGCGGGAAAGACCGGGACCGCGGACGACTTCGAGTACGCGGCGTTCGCCGGCTTCACGCCCCGGCTGACTGGCTACGTCTCGATGTTCAATCCCAAGGGCCCGATCAGCCACCCCATGGAGGGCTACCCCGGCTCGTGCTACCGGGCCGGCTGCGTCAATGAGGTGTTTGGCGCCAACGCCGGGCAGATCTGGCAGCTGACGTTCGAGCACGCCGACCTGGGCCGCGGCATCGCCAACTTCGTTCCCGTTCCCGCCGACAGCATCTTCTACTCGAAGGGCGACGGCGTGTCGTCGCCGACGCCGGTCAAGCACACCAAGACGCCGGCCCCAGGCCCCACCACCGGCCCTGGCCACGGCGGCGGCGGAGGTGGCGGTGGCGGCCCCCCGTAACTAGCAGCCGCGGCCGCTAGCCGGCCAGCGCGCGGCGGACCTCGGCAGCGACCCTGCCGCCGTCGGCGCGGCCCGCCACCAGCGGCGTGACGACCTTCATGACCTGGCCCATGGCGGTCATTCCGCTGGCTCCCGTGTCGGCAATCACCTGCCCGACGATCGCCGCGAGATCCTCGTCAGTCAGCTGGGCGGGCAGGTACGCGCCCAGCACCTCGCCCTCGGCCCGCTCCGCCGCAGCCTGATCCTGGCGTCCCGCCGCCTCGAACGCGTCAGCGGCCTCCCGGCGCCGCTTAGCCTCCCTGGTAAGCACCCGGAGCACCTCGTCGTCGCTGAGGTCGCGGGCGGTCTTGCCCGCCACCTCCTCGTTGGCCACCGAGGTCAGGGCCATGCGCAGGGTCCGGAGGCGCACCGCGTCGCGGGCCTTCATCGCCGCCGTGAGATCGTCGCGCAGCCGTGCTTTCAGTCCGGTCATGGCTCAATCGTGCCGCGCGCCGCGACATCGTGCAGTCGCGGCCAGGTCAGTCCGCGGCGCATGGCACCATAAATGGATGCGAGCACGAGGCGTTATCCAGGCGACGGCCGCTGCCGGGGGCGCGGCGGTCGCCTATGCCGCCATTATCGAGCGCAACTGGTTCACCCTGCGCCGATCCGACGTCCCCGTGCTCCCGGAGGGCTCGCGGCCGCTCCGGCTCCTGCACATCTCCGACGCGCACCTGACCCCCGGCCGGCACCGGCTGATGTCATGGATCAGGTCGCTGGACGCCCTCGATCCCGACCTTGTCGTGAACACCGGTGACTCGATCGCCCATCAGGAATCCGTTCGGCCCTTTCTGGAGGCGCTCGGGCCGCTGCTCGACCGCCCTGGCGTCTTCGTCTACGGGTCTAACGACCTGTATTCGCCCATACCACGGAATCCGGCCAGGTACCTGTGGCGGACCAGCGCGCTCGAGCACCGCCGCAAGTCGGCTGACCTGCCATGGGCCGCGCTTGGCGAGGGGATGGTCGCGGCCGGCTGGCTGGACGCCAACAACTGGCGGGGCCGGATCAAGGCAGCGGACACCGACATCGAGGTGGCCGGAGTGGATGATTCGCATGTCGCCCGTGACCGCTACGACGAGATCGCCGGGCCCGCGGACCCGTCGGCTGACCTGCGGCTGGGGGTCATGCACTCGCCGGAGCCCGCGGTGCTGGACCGGTTCGTCGCCGACGGGTTCGACCTGATGCTTGCCGGGCACACGCACGGCGGGCAGGTCCGCCTGCCGTGGTTTGGCGCGCTGGTGACGAACTGCGGAATCGACCGGTCCCGCGCGCGCGGGCTGCATCGCTATCCCGCGGCCGCGGCCGGCTCCGCAGCCGTCGACGAGCGTCCGTGGCTGAATGTCTCCGCCGGCCTCGGCACCTCGCCGTGGGCTCCAGTCAGGTTCAGCTGCCGGCCGGAAGCCACGCTTCTCACGCTGGTTCCGCGCATCAGCTAGACTGCTCGGGCGGTTGGCGGGGTGTGGCGCAGCTTGGCAGCGCGCTTCGTTCGGGACGAAGAGGCCGGGAGTTCAAATCTCCCCACCCCGACCACGTAGTTTTAGCAGGTCAGAAGGGATTTCGGAGGACCACTCCGGAGTCCCTTTTTGATCTCTAAAAGGTCCTCGGGAGCCAACCGGGGAGCCACTGCCTCACGCGGACTTGGCTTGGTTCTGCTGGTTGAAGATGGTGTTCATGGTCTCGGCGCCCTTGGTGATCACCGGGCTGAGCTGGTGCCGGTAGACCTCCTCGGTTACTGCCGTGCTGGCGTGCCCGACGAGATCAGCGATGGTCTCGATGGGAACGCCGTTGTCACTCATGATGGACACGAACGAGTGACGTAGTTCCCTCGGGGTCCAGTTCTCCCCCGATGCCGGCGCTCCTGGTGATCGCCTTGAACGCCCGGCGGACGTGGGATGCGTCCAGTGGGGTCCAGGCGCCGATGGAATGGCGAGAACATGGGCGCCCCCGTATTCGCACGACCGAAAACGCGGGCCGTTCAGGGGCGGCGGATCCTCAGCATTCCGCGCTGGCCTTCGGCGGCGACCGTATCAACATCGTGACCAGCCCTGGTCAGCAAAGATGCGGACGAGACCGGCAGGTTCTCGCCGAGCTTAAACTTCACTGGGCGCGCGGCAGCGGCATTAGCTCCTCGCGTGCCAGCGCGGCCCCTTAGGCGGCGGCTGCCCGGACTCCTGCCACGGTAACGACCGGATACTCAGCAACGATCTCCCCGGCCGTCATCCCGGCAGCCAGGCAGTCAAGGATCACGCTCACCGGCACCCGGGTACCAGCGAGCACCGCCTGCCCGTGCATAACCCTCGGGTCGGTGGAGATCGGGTCCAGCTGATCGGCTGTCACACCCCAAGTCTGCCCTTCAGGCGCCGATTCCGCGACCTAGCCAGGCCGCCTGACACCCCAGTCGCTGCAGCCAGGAAGCCGAGCGTTAGCGCCCGATGCGGCGCGGCTGCGAACGCACCAGGGCCTCCATGTCGGCGCGCTCGACCAGCGACATCACCGGCACCAGGCCCGCCCGTGATGTGGTGACCGTCAGGGCGGTGTCGCCTGGCTGCGGTCGAAGAACCGCGGCCAGTGGCTCACCTCCCACTAGCCGCCGGCCCGCCACCGCGCGGCCTTCACCTGCGTGAATGGGTTGATGTTGGCGGTCGCGGCCTGGAAGAGCGGGATCCCGGATGCGCTCGGAAATCTGGGCCCTCGTCCATCGGGCTGTTGCGTACAGCTCGGCGCCGTCAACCGGGACGCACGACCGTCGACCCAACACCGCGACGCTTCACCGTCCAAATGCCCACGCCACCATCAACGGGAACTCTGCTCGCCACAGCGCGGGACCGTGCGACGCGACCCGCTCGCTCATCACGACATCCGCGCCCGCACTGCGCAGCGCGACCGCCCACCGGGTCGCGTTGTCGAGAAAGAACGGCTCCAGCGTGCCAGCGACGAGGTACGTGCGCGGAATCCGACTCGGCATCACACCAGTCGGCTTGTAACCCGCGCCCGGCGAGCCGGAGAAGGCCGCACCGTAGACGTCCGGATGCCGAAGCCCAAGGGCGAGCGCGAGCTCTCCGCCCGCCGAGGCACCGAACACCGCGGTGCGTTCGGCGGGCAGCGCGAATCCGAACCGCGACCGCGCCCACCGGCCGACGTCTTCGACGAAAAACCTCTCATGTGCCGCGAACCGTTCCGCGTCAAAGACGGGTGAGTACTCCTGGAGCCGAAGCGTCTCATCCGCCAGCCCATGCACGCCGACGATCATCGTGGACGGCACGTCGGCCGCCTCGAGGAACCCGCCCCACTGCGAGATCCCCTGACCGTCACCGGCGAACACCACCGCCCCGGGCGGATCCGGCGGGACGTACACTGTGACCTGCCGACCACCGTCGTAGTCGAGCGTCTCGGTGACGAGCTCTCCCGCTATCGGGTCGGCACGCGGCGATTCCGGCAGTGCTTGGGGACCGCTCGCGCCGCCGGGCTGTTTGGTCATCTATGACCGGACTCCTTTCAAACTGGCTGAGAACCTCGGCCACGGCGACGACAGCATCCTGATTGCTGTCGTAGACCTGCCCGTTGAGCGAAAACCCTGGCCTGGGGTGTTCTGGTTCCAGGATGATCGCGAAAGTAGCGTGTGCGCCAGTCCTACGAACTGGGCAGCTCAGCGGCAGGTCACCTTAATAAACGACGCTCCCTAGCGGAGGCGCTGAGAGCGACCGGTCAGATGAAGGGACCCTTCATCTGACGGGCGTTGCCCGCTCCGAGGTCCGCTCGGTCGCGAAGCACGGACTCGAACTCGTCGGGCATGTCGGGGGTGACGATCGGATTGATCTTGCGCCCAAGGTCGACGACGAAGCCGGCCTTCTTCTTCGGTCGCTTCGTGTCGAGGTTGGCCCAGTACCGCGGGTTGCCTGTTCCCCAGATGCGCCACTTGCCGGACCAGACGCCCTTGATCTCGATCCGTTGGAGACCCTTGATCTGCGTGTACGGGACGCTCTTGGTACCGAATGGGAAGTAGTAGGAGTGAATCTCCAGCCGGTCGGGGCCGCACACGACCGTGCCGTCGTCGTAGGTCTCGGTCATATTCGACCCTTATCCTGGCGGGCTTACACATCAAGCCATCATCTTAATAAACGACGATCCCCAAGTCGATGTGCTGGATACCGCGCCGCCCCGGACGAGCCGACCCGGGCAGCAAGGTCGCTGCTGTGTCATCCGGCGCCGGAGTGAACCATTCCCATCACCCGCCCGTGTACAAGGTGATGGCCAGGAGACCCTGCGCCTCCGCGGAACGGTCAGACACGTCCGGGAGGCTGCCATGCGAGGACAACTCACGGCTCTGGTGATAGCGGGAGCAATGCTCACAGCGGGCCTGGGCACATCAGCGGCCGCGAGCGCCGCTACGACGCCACCGCTGGCGATCACAACGACGGCTTTGCCCTGCGCGGGCGGAGTCTGCTCCCTGGCGGAGGGCGACGTGGGCGTGGGTTTCGCGGTCACCGTGGTTGCCACCGGCGGCGCCCCCAGCCAGAACGGGGGTTGATCCGCCACCGTACACGTGGGCCATCAAGAGCGGGAGCCTGCCTGCGGGCCTGACGTTCGACAACGAGTACGACGAATTCGTTCTGTCCGGCACGCCGACTAAGGCCGGGACGAGCTCGTTTACGTTGCAGGTGACCGACTCGGCCGGAGGGGGAACTGTAAGCCAGGCGTTCACCATCGCGATCGGCACCGGCAACCTCGACCAAGTGACCATCACCACGGCCGTGTACTACAAGAATCACAGTTATCAACAGATGCTGGAGATCATCGCCTCCGATGCCAACACCAGCGCAACGCTTACCGCGTACGTGACGTCCACCGGACAACAGATCGGCCTGCCCGAAGTGGGAGGGTTCGGCGACACATTCTCAGGCACGTTCGGCGGGGCCTTCGCCGGCTCGAACCCGAGCACGATCACCATCAAGAGCAGCCTGGGAGGAACTGCCACGAGCCCCGTCACCGTGTGTCCGGGCACAGGGTATTGCTAGGACCTGCTGGCGGCTGACGGCCAGATTCCGCGGATGCCGTCAGAACAGCGCCCTATGCGGTTCGCCGACAGGCGGGCTGAGCTGTCCCCCGTGGAAAGATACCCGCATGACCGTATCTGATCTGAAGCCTGACCTGCGCCACTACCTGCAAGAAGGCCGCGAGGCACTGCTGTGGAAGCTTGACGGGCTCTCCGAGTACGACATCCGCCGTCCGATGGTACCGACCGGCACCAATCTGCTCGGGCTGGTCAAGCATCAGGCAGGCGTCGAGCTGGCGTATTTCGGCGACACGTTCGGTCGTCCCTGCCCCCAGGAGCAGCTGCCGTGGGATGAAGCCGACCCGAACTCCGGCATGTGGGCGACTCCGGCGGAGTCACGCGAGTTCATCACCGGCCGGTACCGCCGCGCCTGGGCGCACTCGGATGCCACCATCGACGCGCTCGCGCTGGATGCGATCGGCCACGTGCCCTGGTGGCCAGCCGACCGTAGCGAGGTGACGCTGCATCACATCCTGATCCGCGTGGCCGCCGATACGGGCCGACACGCCGGTCAGGCTGACATCATCCGGGAACTCATCGACGGGGCCGTAGGGCGGACGAGCGAGAACCTGAACATGCCGCCAGGTGACCAGGCCTGGTGGCTGTCCTACCGTGAAAGGGTGGAGCGCGCAGCCCGCGAAGCCGCCAGGAATGACCGGGGACAACGAGCGCTAGATTAGCGTGCCATTAAGCCCGGTCCGCTTCCTCAGGTTCTGGGCTGATGGGCTCGATCTCGCCGTGGAGGATCCCTCCCCAGCTGCTGAAACCTGGACCGGGCGGCCGTGCCGATGGGTGATCTTGAACTGCCGCAGATGGTGGTGCGGGATCTTCCTGGCTGGCACGACGCGCGACACTATAGCTGGCGGGTGCGCGGCGCGGGCCGGCCAGAGCGCCCGGCTTCTCTCATCCGCGACCGCACGGGACACCTCGGGAGCTACAGCGATGGCCGATGGCGCGATGCGGCGCGCACGCGCGAATGAGCGCCAGCGGAGCCCCCGGCCGCTGGTCAGGCGGCGGCTTGCCTCCGGCAGGGGCGCCATGGAACAGCCGAACATGACCAGCGACGGGCAAGCGGCGCTCACTCCGATGTTCTGGCTGATGATCGCCGCGACCGGGGTCGCTTGCGGCCTGTTCGGTGACCTGATGATGGCGATCCTCTTCCGCGCCCAGCACCTCGCCTTCGGCTACCACACCGGGACCTTCGAAGCCGGCGTCGAACACGCCGCCGCCTCCCGCCGCGTCATCTCCCTGCTGGTGGCCGGCGCATTCGGCGGCGTCGCGTGGTTCCTGCTGCGCCGCTACACCAAGGGCGAGCGCTCGGAGATCGATGACGCGATCTGGAACGGCGACGGCAGGCTGTCGTTCCGCCGCTGCCTGGGCACATCGGTGATATCCGAGGTGGTCATCGGCATGGGCGCGTCGATCGGCCGCGAGGCCGCGCCCAAGCTGATGGGCGGCGCGTCGGCGAGCGTGCTCGCCAGATGGAGCCACCTGTCACGACAGCAGCGGCGCCTTCTCGTCGCCTGCGGCGGAGGCGCCGGCCTCGCCGCGGTGTACAACGTCCCCCTCGGCGGGGCGCTGTTCACTGCGGAGGTCCTGTGGGGCGGCATCTCGCTGCCCGTCATCTTGCCGGCCCTGGCATGCTCGGTGATCGCCACGGTCACCGCCTGGATCTACCTCCCGGCGCACGCCACCTACGTCGGCGTCCCCGATTATCACTTCAGCGCATCCCTGCTGGTGTGGGCGCTGCTCGCCGGCCCGCTGATCGGGGTGATCTCCGTCGGTTACATCCGGCTGATCGGCTGGGTCTCCCATCACCGGGCGGCGGGGCTCACGGCGCTCGTGGCCCCGCTGCTGGCCTTCGGCGTGCTCGGAGTCATCGGCATCAGGTACCCGCAGCTCTTCGGAAACGGCCAGGACATGGCCCGCGACGCCTTCATAGGCGGCGGGAGCCTGGGGCTGCTTTTGGCCCTCTTTGCGCTCAAGCCGCTGGTCACCGCGCTGTGCCTGGGAAGCGGGGCATCCGGAGGACTGTTCACCCCGACGCTGAGCACCGGGGCTGTCCTCGGCGGATTCCTCGGACTGGCATGGAACATCGCCTGGCCAGGAACGCCGTCCGGGGCTTACGCGATGGTCGGCGCTGCTGCCATGATCGGCGCCGCGATGCAAGCGCCGCTGGCCGGCCTCACCCTGGTGCTCGAGCTCACCCAGAACGGCCTCGGGATCATCGTGCCGATGATGGCCGCCACCATCAGCGCCACCGTCGTCGCCTACTACATCGACGGCTACTCGATCTACTCCGCGCGGCTGCCCGCCCGCCTGACCGAGACGCATTGACCCGACCCGCTGCCGCCTGGCTCGCAGCGTCAGCACGCGCCAGGCGTCAGGGCGTGCCAGGCGGCGTCACGGTCGCGTCGACGGTCAGCCGCCCGGCGTCGCGAAATCGCAGGGTCAGCGGAATCATCTCACCGGGCGTCAGCCGGCCTGGCCCGATGAGCGTGATGTCACCGCCGAACGGGCTGAGGGTGAGCCTCGCGTGCGCCGGGACCGCCAGGCCGCGCACGACGTGCCCAGGGCCCGCCGCGCTGCCGTCGTGCCGGGTGAGCTCGGCGCGCCGGGCGCCTGGCGCGGTGACCGACAGGAGCTCATCCGCGCCGCCGAGGTTCACCAGGACCAGGTAGCCGACGGCGCGCTCGCCGCCGCCCGCGGGCATGGCGACCGAGGCCGAGCTGACCTCGATGCTGATGCGCGAGATGGTGCCAGCCCCGCCGGTGACCACCCAGCCGGACAGCAGGCCCAGCAGCACCACGGCGCAGATGACCGGCGCGAGCGCGGCCCTGAGCAGCTGGCCCAGCGCGTCCCTGCGTGGTTCCGGGGCCGCCGCGGCCTGCCAGGGAAGCGCGAGCACCGGGTCGTGACCGATCATCACGGAAATCCCGGGCCGGCACGCCGCGGCGCGCTGCGGGGCCGGAAGCGGCGCAGGCGCAGGCTGTTGCCCACGACGATCAGCGAGCTCGCTGACATCGCTACCCCGGCGAACAGCGGGTTGAGGTAGCCAAGGGCGGCGAGCGGAATGGCGATCAGGTTGTAGCCGAACGCCCAGGACAGGTTCGCGCGGATGGCCCGCAGGGTGGCCCGGGCGAGCAGCATCGCTTCGGCCACGTCGCGCGGATCTCCGCTGACCAGGGTGATGTCCGCCGCCCCGATCGCGACGTCGGTGCCGCTGCCGGTGGCCATGCCGAGATCGGCCTGGGCGAGCGCGGCGGCGTCGTTGATGCCGTCGCCGACGACCGCGACCCGCAGGCCGTCCGCCTGAAGCTGGCGTACTAGCTCGACCTTGCCATCCGGCCTGACGCCGGCGATGACCTCTGGCCCGGCCAGGCCAAGCTGCGCGGCGGCTACCTGCGCGGCGTGGCTGTTGTCACCGGTCACCAGCATGATGCGCGCGCCGAGCGCCCTGATACTCGCCACCGCGTCGGCGCCGCCAGGACGGAGCGTGTCGGCGATGGTAAGCATGCCGCGGGCCTGGCCGTCCCAGCCGGCCAGCACGGCCGTAACGCCGCCGTCCTCGGCGCGCCGAGCGGCCTGCCGCAGGTCCTCGGGCACCGCCAGCCCCAGCTCGTCGAACAGCAGCTGGCTGCCACAGATGACATTCCGGCCGCCGGCCTCGCCGCTCACGCCCAGCCCGGGCATGCTCGCGAAGCCGGTCACCGGCGGCAGCGCCGCATGCCGGGCCGCTTCCCTGGCGATGGCCTGGCCGACAGGATGCTCCGAGCAGTCCTCCACTGCCCCGGCGAGCAGCAGCACCTCCTGCCGCTCAGCGCCCGCCGCAGCGGTGACCTGCTGCAAGGTCATGGCGCCGGTGGTCATGGTGCCCGTCTTGTCCAGCACGACGACGTCGATCCGGTGGGCCGACTCCAGAGCCTGAGCGTTCCTGACCAGGATCCCCAGCTCAGCGCCGCGCCCTGTCCCGGCCAGCAGCGCGGTGGTCGTGGCCAGGCCAAGCGCGCACGGGCAGGCAACGACGAGAACGGCGAACGCAGCACCCCAGGCATCCTGCGACGGCAGGCCCACGCCCAGCCAGAAGCCCAGCGTCACCACCGAAAGGCTGATCACGCACGGCACGAAGATCGAGGCCAGCCGGTCGGCGAGACGCTGCGCGCCTGCCTTGCCCGTCTGCGCCCTGGTTACCAGGCTGACGATCTGGGCAAGCGTCGTCTGCGATCCGACCCGGCTCGCCCGCACGACAAGCCGCCCGCTGCTGTTGATCGTCGCCCCGGTAACCTCATCGCCTGGCCCGACCTCGGCGGGGACGGACTCGCCGGTGAGCAGTGCGGCATTGACGGCAGAACGGCCCTCGACCACCACCCCGTCGGTGGCGATCTTCTCGCCGGGCCTGACGACAAAGCAGTCGCCGGGCACCAGCGTGCCCGCGCTCACCCGCTGCTCGACGCCATCACGCAACACCGCCACGGTCTTGGCCCCGAGCTGGGCCAGCGCGGCCAGCGCGGACCCGGCCCGGTCCTTCGCCCGTGCCTCCAGGTAGCGCCCGGTCAGCACCGCCACGGTGACGCCAGCGGCCACGTCGAGATAAAGGGTGTGCTGGCCGACCGGGCCGAACGCGAGCGCGAACGGCATCCGCATGCCCGCCATTCCGGCCCCGCCGAACAGCAGGGCGTAGAGCGACCAGAGGAACGACGCGGCTATACCCAGGCTGACCAGCGTGTCCATGGTGGCCGTCGCCTCCCGGAGGCTGGCCCAGGCGCCGCGATGCAGCGGCCACGCACCCCAGCCGACCACCGGGCAGGCCAGCAGCAGGCTCCACCACTGCCACCCGCTGAACTGCGCGGACGGGATCATCGCCAGCAGTACCACGGGCAGCGCCAGCGGAGCGCAGACCGCCAGGCGCCAGCGCAGCGCACGGGCGCGTTCCGGCAGTTCGGGACAGTCACTTCCGGGCGGACCGGGAACAGCGGCGGTGTATCCGGCGGCCTCGATGGCGGTGATCAGCTCGGCGAGGTCCCTGCCTCCGGCCGAGCTCACGTAAGCACGCTCGGTGGCGTAGTTGACCGAGGCGGCGACGCCGTCCAGCAGGTTCAGCCGCTTCTCGATCCTGGCGGCGCACGCGGCGCAGCTCATCCCGCCGATGGCGAGTTCCAGCGGGGCGTCCGGGCCGGCCGTGACGGCCATCAGCGCCGTCCCGGCGCTGCCGGGGTAACCGGCAGCAAGGCCCGGGTGCCCGACGCCGGCCCGGTGCCCATGTTCATCGAGCCGGATCCGCCGCCGGCTGGCGGCCCTCCGGTGTGGGAGTAGATCGTGGTCACCGGCCCGAGGTGCAGGCCCACGGCGCGCGCCCCGAGGAACAGCGCGACCAGCAGGATGCCGAACGCGCAAAGCCGGGCCGCCGCGCTCATCGCGGCTCCCCGGAGCCGGCGTGATGGAGTCCAGCCAGCAGCGCGCGGCCGGCCCGCGCCGGAGCGCCGATACCCACCATCATCGCGTCCCTTGCCTTCTCGCTGGTCGCAGTGCCAGCAGTCTGCCATCACCACTTAGCATGCCACCGCCGCAGGGTGGACCGCCGGGCTATAGCGGCGTCGCGAGCGAAACTCAAGCAATACCCCTGGAGGGTTTGCCATATACCCCTCCCAGGTTTAATGAATACCGTCACGGGGTTTACCGGATACCTATGCAGGGTTTACTAGTACGGAATAATTCAGCAAATCATGCCCGGCAAATCTGATACTAAGCTTGTGCAGGCCAGCGCTACGCTACTAATCTCGGTTCACTGCGAGTCCATGCCAGGGCAGGCGTTCCGGCGCTGGTCATGGCCGGCGCGGATGTTCACGTACCGCCCCCATCCCGAATACGCGCCAAAAGCAACCCCGGAAGGACATCCATGACAAGCCATGTGACGGATGCCAGGTCCGGTGGCCGGTGGCTCGGCGGCATTGGCGTAGCCCAGGAGGAAAGCTGGGCGGCCCCGGACACCCGGCGGTGGCTGCAGCTGGGACTGGCGTTCATCTGGCTGCTCGACGCGGTGCTGCAGTTCCAGTCGTTCATGTTCAGCAAGGGCTTCTCGCAGATGCTCGCGGGGACGGCACCAGGTAATCCCGCCGTCATCGCCGGGCCGATCAACTGGTCCGCCCGCCTCATCGACCAGCACACCGTCGTGGCGAACGGCGCCTTCGCGGTCATCCAGCTGCTGCTGGGCCTCGGGATCGCCTGGCGGCCCACCGTCAGGCTCGCGCTCGGCGCGTCCATCGGCTGGGCGATCGCGGTCTGGTGGCTGGGCGAGGGCCTCGGCGGGATACTGAACGGCGCCGGCAGCCCGGCCAACGGGGCGCCGGGGGCAGTGATCATCTACGCACTGCTCGCCGTCCTGCTCTGGCCCGGCCAGCGGGACCGGCCGGCCCCGTTCGTCGCCGGCCGGTTCACCGGAGCCGCCGTCGCCCGGCTGCTCTGGCTGGTGCTGTGGGGCAGCCTCGCCTACCTGGCGCTGCAGCCGGCCACCAGCGCGGCGAAAGCGCTGAGCGGCATGGTATCCGGGATGGCATCCGGCCAGCCTGGCTGGCTGGCCGGCCTCGACAACAACCTGGCCGCGTTCCTGGCGCAGCGGGGCCCGGCGGCGGCCGTCGTGCTGGCGGTCGCGGGAGCGGTCATCGCCGTCGGCGTCTACCTGCCGCGGCCCGCGGCCCGGGCAGTGATCGCGGTGGCCATCGTCACGTCCGCCGCCATCTGGATAGCCGAGGGACTCGGCGGCATCCTGACCGGAGGCGGCACCGACCCGAACTCCGGGCTGCTGCTCGCGCTGCTCGCGCTGACGTACTGGCCGCTGGCGGACAGCCGCCCGGCCGCAACCCGGTCAGAATCGGCCTGAGGAGCCTGGCATGGCGGGACAGTCCTGGCTCGCGGACACCTTCGCGGGCATCATGATCATCACCGCGGCTTACTGCGTGAGCCGCCTGGTGGTCGCCCGGCGGCAGCACCGGCCTACCGACTTCAGGGTCGACGGCGTGCACGTGCTCATGGGCATCGCGATGGCCGGGATGCTGGTGCCGCGGCTTCGGGTGTTCTGGGCGGGCGGGTGGGAGGTCGTCTTCGGCGTTGCCACAGCCTGGTTCGCCTGGCTGACGATCCGGGACTGGATGGCGAACCGGAAGCCGCGGAGCCAGGGCGCCGTCAGCCATCCGCCGGCTCATCACCTGCAGCACGTCCTCGGCTGCGGCGCCATGCTGTACATGTTCTTGGCGGTGACCTCAGCGAAGGCCGCTTCCGGCGGGACCGGTACGAGCGGCATGGCCGGCGGCGCGGCGCGCTTCCCCACCCTGGCGCTCATCCTGGCGTTCGGGCTGTTCGGCTACGTGGTCTGGACGGCGGACCGGCTTCCTGGCCTGGCCACGGTCGCCGCCTTCGCGGCGCGCGCGACGCCGGTGCCGGTGCCGGCCGGAGCCGCCAGTTACGCCAGCATGGCGGCGCAGGCCAGCGGGGACGCGCCGCGGGACGAAAGCCAGCCCGCGACCGGCCGAGTCCCGGGCACGCCCGTGTCACCGAGGCTGGCCGCGTGCTGCGAGATAGCCATGGGCGTGACCATGGGCTACATGCTGATTCTGATGCTCTGAGCCGCCCGAGATTAACGCCGTCCGCGGGGGCAGTGCTCCGGCAGTGCCCCGGCCCGGCTGAGGTGCTGCCGAGCCCTAGCCCGCCAGCTCGTAGCCGGCGGCCTCGACCGCCGCTCTGATAGCCGCCGGGTCGGGCCGGGCATCGGCAGCGATCCTGACCTGGCCCGAATCGACGTCGACGTCGACGTGGCTCACCCCGGGAATCCTGACGATCTCGGCGCGCACCGCATCGGCGCAGTGCCCGCAGCTCATGCCGGTGACGGCGACCACGCTCTGGTCCATGCAGGTATCGTAGCCGCCGCGAGCGCGACCGGGCGGGCGGCCCGAGCAGCGGCGGAGTACCGTTTCGGGCAGGCGGGCGGCGTCGGCCCTGCCTGCTGGCCGGCGGGAAGAGGGTGAGCCGGGATGTCGTCGGCTGCCGTGGCCGGAGAGTCGTCCGGGATGACGGAGATCGAGCTCTCCGTTCGGGGCATGACGTGCGCGGCGTGCGCGGCGCGGGTGCAGAAGAAACTGGGCGCCCTGGACGGCGTCACCGCCACCGTGAACTTCGCCACCGGGCGGGCCAGCGTCACCGCGCCGCCGGGCGTGACCCCGCCCATGCTGATCGCCGCGATCGAGCAGGCCGGATACGGCGCCGCGGACGCCAGGCCGCCGGCCGGGCCGGCGACGGGCGCCGATGGCAGCGACGCCGAGCACGCCGGCTATCTCAAGCGCAGGCTGATCCTCGCGCTCGTCTTCTTCGTCCCGCTCTCCGACCTGTCCATCCTGCTGTCCCTGTTCCCCGCCTTCCGGTTCCCCGGCTGGCAGTGGGTGCTTATCGCGCTGACCGCGCCGGTCGCCGGGTGGGCGGCGTGGCCCTTCCACCGCGCGGCACTGCGGAACGCCCGCCATGGCGCGCTGACCATGGACACGCTGGTGTCGCTGGGGATCATGGCGGCCTGCGGCTGGTCGGTCTACGCGATGTTCTTCCTCGACACCGGCGGCACCCGGGTCAGCGGCATGCAGGAGCTCCTGCACGCCTCGGGCGGCGGCATCTACCTTGAGGTGGCGGCGTCGGTGACGACCTTCCTGCTGGCGGGCCGGTTCTTCGAGGCCCGGGCACGGCGGTCGGCCGGCGACGCCATGCGCGAGCTTGCCGAGACGGGCGCCAGGGACGTGTGCGTGCTGTCGGCCGACGGCAGCGAGCGCCGGGTCCCCATAGCCGAGCTGCGGGCCGGTGACACTTTCGTCGTGCGGTCGGGGGAGAAGATCGCCGCCGACGGCCCGGTGCTGTTCGGCCAGTCGGCGGTGGACCGGTCTATGATGACCGGCGAGTCCGTCCCGGCCGAGGTGGCCGAGGGCGACAGCGTCGTCGGCGGCACGGTCGCGCTCAGCGGCCGGCTGATCGTGCGGGCGGTGAAGGTCGGCGCGGACACCCAGCTCTCGCAGCTGATCAGGCTGGTCGAGCAGGCCCAGGCGCAGAAGGCCGCCATCCAGCGGCTGGCCGACCGCATCTCCGGCGTCTTCGTCCCGGCCGTAATGGTGATGGCGGCGGCGACCCTGGCCGGCTGGCTCGCGGCCGGCAGCCCGGCCGAGCACGCGTTCAGCGCCGCTCTGGCCGTGCTCATCATCGCCTGCCCGTGCGCGCTCGGCCTGGCCACCCCGGCGGCGCTGGTCGTCGCCTGCGGGCGCGGCGCCCGGCTGGGCATCTTCATCAAGGGCTACGAGGCGCTGGAATCCTCGCGATCGATCGACATCGTGGTGCTGGACAAGACCGGCACCGTCACCACCGGCCGGATGTCCCTCACCGGCTTGCTGCCCGCGGCCGGAACCAGCCGCGCTGACCTGCTCCGCAACGCCGGATCCGTCGAGCAGGCCTCGGAGCACGCGGTAGCGGCCGCCATCAGCGCCGCCGCCCGTGCCGAGGCCGGCGATCTCCCCCAGGCCGCCGGTTTCACCGCACTGCCCGGGCTGGGCGCCCGGGGCACCGTGGCTGACACCCGGGTGGTCGTGGGGCGCGAGAAGCTGCTGCGCGACCTGGGCATCGCGATCCCCGCCGCGCTGTCCGCGCAGGCGGCGCGCTGGGAGCAGGCGGGCTGCACCACCGTGCTGGCGGGCTGGGACGGCGAGGCCCGCGGCGCGCTGGCGGTCGCCGACACGATCAAGCCCTCCGCCGCCGCCGCGGTCGCCGAGCTACAGCGGCTCGGCCTTCGCTGCGTGCTGCTGACCGGCGACAACGAGGCCACCGCGCGGGCCATCGGCGACCTGGCCGGGGTTGACGAGGTGATCGCCGGCGCGCTGCCCGCCGAGAAGGCCGCGTACATCAGCCGACTGCGCGCCGCCGGCCGCTCGGTGGCGATGGTCGGCGACGGGGTGAACGACGCGCCCGCGCTGGCCGCCGCCAGCCTGGGGCTGGCCCTGGGCTCGGGCACCGACGTCGCGATCAGCGCGGCCGACCTGATCCTGCTCAGGGACGACCTGATGGCCGTTCCCGAGTCCATCCGGCTCGCCCGCGGCACCTTCCGGACCATCCGCCGCAACCTGGCCTGGGCATTCGGGTACAACATCGCCGCGATACCGCTGGCGGCCGCCGGCTTCCTCGACCCGCTGATCGCGGCTGCCGCGATGACGCTGTCGTCGGCCTTCGTCGTCTGGAACAGCCTGCGGCTCCGGCAGCTGCCCGTCTCGGCTCCCGCCAGCGCCGAGCCCGCTGCCCGGCCGGGAAGGCGCCCCTACCCGGCCCAGCTCAGGGCGCGCTAGGGTACGGCGGGAGGACGATCAGGCACGTTGGGCGAGGAGATACGGGAGCCGAGTCAGGCCGCCGCGGCCGCTGCCGGGTGGTCGCACCGGCATCGTGACGTGTCCGGCGGCTGGCTGCGGCCCACCGTGTTCGGGGCGGTGGACGGGCTGGTCACCAATGCCTCGCTCATCGCCGGGCTCGGCGGGGGCGGGGTCTCCGAGCACGCCATCGTGCTGGCCGGCGTGGCGGCGCTAGTCGCCGGGGCGTTCTCGATGGGCACCGGGGAGTACATCTCGGTGACCAACCAGAACGAGCTCGTGCACGCCGAGGTCGCCGTCGAGGCCGCGATGCACGCGCGGTTCCCCGCGGCCGAGCAGGCCGAGCTCGCCGACACGTTCCGCGGCTACGGCGCCGACCCGGAAACCGCGGCCAGGATGGCCGCCGCGGTGTCGCGCGATCCGGATACCGCGCTGCGCGTGCACACCCGGGAGGAACTCGGCGTGGACCCGTTCGAGCTGCCGTCCGCCGTGCTGGCGGGAGTCTCGTCGCTGGTCGCGTTCTCCCTCGGGGCGCTCGTGCCGCTGCTGCCCTACCTCGCCGGGCTGCCGGCGCTGGCGGCGGCCCTGGGGATCGCGGCGGTAGCGCTCGGCGCCGGCGGGATGGTCGTGGGCAGGCTCACCGGCCGCCCGATTCTGCGCTCCGGCCTGCGCCAGCTCGCGCTCGGCGCGATCGCGGTGGCGGTGACATTCGCCGTGGGCAGCCTGATCGGCGGCGGCCACCACGGCTAGCAGGCGGCTAGCCGTGGCGGCCGTGCCAGGGACCGTAGCGGAACCACAGGAACGCCAGGAACGCCAGCAGCAGCCATCCGGCGGTGAGTTGCGCCATGACGTGCCCGACGCCGACGGCGATCACGGCGACGAAGGCCAGGAAGAGGACGCGGTGCAGCGGGTACCGGTGACGCTGGCCGGCCGCGGACTCAGCCGGCTCTGTTTCCGGCAGGTCCGCGAACAATCCGTTAAGGTCTGCCTGGGTCTTTGCTCTCATCGCCTGATCGAGCCGCTTGTTGAATTCTTCCTGGTCAAGCCGCCCGTCACCGTAGTGCCGGGACAGGCGGTCGGCGACCTCGGCGCGCTCGGCGTCAGAAACCCGCATACCGGCGCTGGCGTAGCCGGCCCGGCGGTATGCGGATCCGCGCGCCCAGGGCGGACTGTACTGCGCTGACATTTCCTTTACGACCTCTCCTGAGCTGTGTGGCGCCTGGTCAGCGCGATCGGGACTGCAGGGAGCGAATGAATTCGGTGGCGATGGACTGCTCGGCGCCCTCATCGGGGATCAGCAGCCAGCCGGCCAGGTAGATGGGCACGCCGGCGCCGCCCATCACGGCGAGCACGGCGAGCACGATCCGCACGACCGTCACGTCCACGCCGAGGTAGCGGGCGGCCCCGGCGGCGACTCCCGCGAGCATCCGGTCGTTGACGGGGCGCTGCAGCGGCCGGTGGTCCTGGGGCTGGTCCTGGGTCTCGTGCTGGTCCTGGGTACTGGGCTCTGGCTTGGCAGTGGTTGTGTTCATGGCCCCAGCGTGCCGCCGCCAGCCCGGCGGGACCATCGGGAAGACCCCCGATCGGACCCTGATAACCGCGGCGGCGGAATCGGGGTTTCGCCGGATGGCCGGGCGGGCGTTATGGCGCGATGATGGATGCGTGCAGAAACCAGGCGGCTCCGCGCCGCAGTCGTCCGCGCCCCGCCCGCGCAGCGCCAGCTGGCCGGATGGTCCATGGCGGCGCTGGCACGACGACGGCGCTCAGCCGGCCGGCCGCTGGCCCGGATCGCGCTTGCGCCGCCGCAGCCGGTGGCGGCGCGGGCCCAGGGGCAGCGGGCCGCTGCGGCGCGCGCGGGATGACCGGCTGGCCGGCGGGGTCGCGGCCGGGCTGGCGAACCGGACCGGTTTCGACGTTACGGTCGTGCGGTTCGCGTTCGTGCTGGCCGCCCTGGTCAGCGGCGTCGGCGTGGCGTTCTACGTGCTGGCCTGGCTGCTGGTACCGGCGGCCGGGCAGCGGGCCAACATCGCCAGCAAGGCGGTGACCGACCGGCGGGGCATCGCGCTCGCCGCCGGGCTCTCGTCAGTGCTCATCGTGGTGCTGCTCATCGCCTCCGTGCTCCGGGTCGGCTGGCTCGGCACGCTGGCCTGGCCGCCCGTGCTGATCAGCGTGGCCGGGATGGTGCTGATCTGGCGAAACGCCCCCGCTGACGAGCAGGCGACGATGCGCCGCCTCGCCGAGCCCCTGCTGGGCCTGCCAGCGGGCGGCAGCCGATCGGCGTCCCGGATCGTGCTGCGCGGCTGCGTCGCCATCCTGCTGCTGTGCAGCGGCCTGATCACCCTGCTGACGGGGCACCCGAGCCACCTGGTGCGGCCGCTCGGCGGGGTGGCGCTCGTGATCGCCGCGATCCTGCTGATGCTCGGGCCCTGGTGGCTGCGCATCGGCCGTGACCTCGTCGCCGAGCGCCAGGCCAGGATCCGGGCGGAGGAGCGGGCCGAGATGGCGGCGCGGGTGCACGATTCGGTGCTGCAGACGCTCGCCCTGATCCAGCGCCGCTCGGCCGACCCCCAGCAGGTCGTTCGGCTGGCCAGGGCCCAGGAGCGCGAGCTGCGCTCCTGGCTGTTCGACGGCCGGGCGCCCGGCTCGCTGGGTGCCAGCGGCCTGACGCTCGCCGCCGGCGTGCGGCTCATCGAGCAGGAGGTGGAGGCTCAGCACGGGGTGGCGGTCGAGGCGATCACCGTCGGGGACTGCGAGGTCGACGAGAACCTCAGCGCGCTGCTGGCGGCCGCGCGCGAGGCGACGGTCAACGCGGTGAAGTGGTCAGGCGCCCAGGTCGTCTCCCTGTTCGCCGAGGTCGAGCCGACCGAGGTGTCGGTGTTCGTGCGTGATCGCGGCCGGGGATTCGACCCGGACGCGGTGCCCGGCGACCGGAAGGGGCTGGCCGAGTCCGTGCACGCCAGGATGGCACGCCGGGGCGGTTCCGCGACCATCCGCAGCGTCCGGGGCGAGGGCACTGAGGTGACCCTGACGATGCCCCGCGCCGCGGGGGAACGCCAGCCGAGCCGGGCGTGAGCACGCCAGCCGGCAGTGCCCCGGGCGGCGTCAGGCCGCGGGTCTTCATCGTCGACGATCACGGCCTGTTCCGGGCCGGCGTCCGCTCCGAGCTCGGTGACGAGGTCGACGTGGTGGGCGAGGCGGACGACGTCGAGCCCGCGATCACGCGGATCGCCGAGTGCCAGCCTGACGTCGTCCTGCTGGACGTGCACCTGCCCGGCGGCGGCGGCCAGGCCGTGGTCACGGCGATCAGGGCCAGCCATCCGGGCGTGCGCTTCCTCGCCCTGTCCGCCTCCGACGCACCCGAGGACGTGATCGCCGTCATCCGGTCGGGCGCACGGGGCTACGTGACGAAGACGATCTCCGGTGCCGACCTGGTGGACGCTGTGCGCCGGGTCGCGGCGGGAGACTCGGTGTTCTCGCCCAGGCTGGCCGGGTTCGTCCTTGACGCTTTCGCCGCGCTGCCCGCGGCGGGTGGCGGCCGCCCGTCCTTCGATCCCGAGCTCGATCAGCTGACGCCGCGCGAGCGGGAGGTGCTGCGGCTGATCGCCCGGGGCTACACCTACCGGGAGATCGCCAGGGAGCTCTACATCTCCGTCAAGACCGTCGAGAGCCACGTTTCCTCGGTACTCAGGAAGCTCCAGCTCTCGACTCGCCACCAGCTGACCCGGTGGGCCACGGAGCGGCGCCTCACCTGACCATCCGGCCCGGGGTCACGGGCGGCCGGGGTCACGGGCGGCCCGGGTCACGCCGGGGCGAGCCGGCCGAGGAGCCTGGCGAGGTCTACGACGGCGAACCGGACGGAGGAGTCGCTGCAGCCGTACGGCAGGATGACGGCGTCGCCGTGCAGCAGCGAGCCGCAGGAGTAGACGACGTTCGGGACGTATCCGACGCGCTCGGACTCGCTCGGGACCAGCAGCGGCTCGGGCAGCGCGGCTATCACCCGCTCCGGATGGTCCAGGTCGAGCAGCGCGGCGCCGATCGCGTACTCCCGCATGGGCCCGACGCCATGGGTGAGGACCAGCCACCCGGCCGGCGTCTCCAGCGGCGAGCCGCAGTTGCCTACCTGCACGAGCTCCCACGGGCGGGCCGGCGCCTGGATCGTGACTGACGGGCCCCAGCGATGGACGTCGTCGGAGTACGCGATCCCGTTGGTCTCCCTGTCCCAGCGGGAAAGGGCCACGTAGCGGCCGCCGATCCGGCGGGGGAACAGCGCCATGCCCTTGTTCCTCGTCGACTGGCCGGACAGCTGGGAGACGGTGAATCTCCGGAAGTCGGCGGTCTGCAGCAGGTGCGAGGCTACCCGCCGGCCGTCGAAGGCCGTGTACGTGGCAAGGTATGCCGGCTCGCCGTCACCGGTGAAGCGCACGAACCGCGCGTCTTCCATGCCGTGGCTCTCGGCTGGGCCGCTCGGCCACAGCACCCGCTCGGAGATGGCGTGCCGCGCGTCGAACTCGACCTCGTAATTGGACGCGGCCATCCAGCGGACGCAGTCCACCAGGGCCACGGAGTCACCCCGCATCACCTGCTGCAGGGCGAGCTCGCCGACCGCCGCGTCGAGCTCGGCCATGCTGAAGCGGGGCGGCAGCAGGCTCAGCAGGAACTGGGCGTTCTCGTCCTCCTGGCTGACCTCGGCGAGCTTCGCCCGGAAGAGGCTCCGGTCATAGGACGCAGGGCGCGGTCGCCCGCTGTCGAGGAACCGGCCCGGCGGGTCCACGCTGATCTGGTGATCGCTGCCGATCGTGCCGGTCCTGAACTCGATGCTGGACAGGTGCCCCTCGCCGACGGCCCGCAGGCTCAGCACGAACCTGAGCTCGCCAGCGGCGCAGCCGCCCTGATCGGGATGCGGGACGATCGAGGGGTTGAACAGCGCCGCGGCCTCCAGCGCGTACTGGTGGGTAAAGTACGCCCCGATCAGCCATCGCCGCGCACTGTCCACCTCGATGTCGCCGCCGAGCCGGTGCGCGATGAGCCCGAAGTTGCCCTCCAGGGTTTCCCCCAGATCGCGGTACTGACCGGAGAACCTGGCCAGCGTGCGGGCGAGCATGCGATCCGCGTCGTCCTCGCTCATCCCGAGGATCCGGTCGATTACCTCCATGGCCCGCGACTCGCCCCGGATCAGGGTCTCCTGGCCCGGCACGAACAGCCGGCTCAGCGTGCGGGCAGGATCCGGCCTCAGCCGGACACGCGTCCGGGTCACGAGCCGCCCCTCCGGGGACCCCGGGCCCGTCACCGCACCGAGGCGATCAGGCGACGTCCCTGCTGCAGCACGGAGATCATGGCCATCGTGGACTCGGCTCCCTGGTTGCCGTTGCGGCCGGTGCGCGTCAGCCCGTCGCAGCCGCCGCCGGTACGCTGGTCGAGCAGTGCGACCCCGGTGTCATTGTCTCCCAGGAACCAGGCCACGCACATTTCCACGGCCGCCAGCCAGCCATCGTCTCCGGTGACCGTCATCGCCCGCATGCACGCGTCGGCCAGCGCGGCCACCTCGATCGGCTGCTGGTCGAACGCCGGGCGGGGATCGCCCGGGCCCCATCCGCCGGCGGGCGTCACCGACAGGTGGCCGTCCCTCGTCTCGGTCGCCAGCAGCCACTCCAGCATCCGCAGGCCGTCGCGCAGGACCTTGTCGTCACCGAGGATCGAGCCCGCCGCGATGACGGCCTCCGCGATCGCGCCGTTCGCGTAGCCGAGCCTTGGCTCCGGCCACGGCCAGCCGCGGTCCGCCGACGGCTGGCCGATGACGGCGCTGGCGGTGGCGAGCAGGCGGCGCGCGCCGGGATGGTCCGGCCAGCCGCCGAGGATCTCGGCGGCGCCGAGCGCGGCGAACGCCATGGCCCGCGGCCACCGCGACGAGACGCTGGCGCCCCGGCCGAACCTGTCCAGGGATTCTGAACGGATTTCCGGTGCGGGTCCCCGCAGCGCGGCCGTGCCGAGGCCCCACATCCCGCGCCCCCACCAGTCCGCCGCGGCGGGCTGGTCCCGCCAGCGTCCGTCGTAGCCAAGCCGGTTGCGGAACCTGCCGTCGGGCCCCTGCGCCTGCGCCAGGAAGCTCAGGTAGCGGTGCGCCAGCGCGAGCAGATCCGCCGAGGGCGACGGCTCGCGGCAGACCACGACCAGGCCCCGCGCGACATCGTCGACGCAGTAGCCGTGCTCGTACCTGGGCACGATTCCGCTGGCGTGCTCCAGCAGGCCGACGTCGTCGCTCATCCGCAGCAGGTGCTGGAACGGCGCGGGCGGCCAGCTCATACCGCGGCTCCGGCCGGCGCCCTGCTGAGCCCCGGGGCCCTGGTAAGCCCCGCCGCGAGCCCGCGGTACGAGGCCGCCACCGCCGGCCACACCAGCCCGGGCGCGATGTCCGCCGCGTGCCGGCTCATCCGCTCGCGCGCCCCTGGCTCAGTAAGGACCCTGCGCAGCGCCGCCGCGATGCCGGCCGGGTCCTTTCGCCCGACGAGCAGGCCGGCGCCGGCGCTGAGCAGCTCGACCGCGTGCGGGAAGCGGGTCGAGATAACCGGCTTCCCGGCCGTGATGGCCTCGATCAGGACGCCGGATGTCACCTGCTCCAGGGAGTCATAGGGCAGCAGCACGACGTCCGCGCGGGCCACCAGGTCGACCAGGGCGCCGGCGGGCAGGTAGCGGTCGTCGAAGTGCACGCTGTCGCTGACGCCCCTGGCGCGCGCCCGCATCTGCAGGGACAGCCGGTAGGCCTCGCCGGTCCGTGCCCGTACCCGCGGATGAGTCTGGCCGGAGACGGTGTAATCCACTCGCAGCCCGCTTTCCCTGAGCAGCGCGACCGCCTCGATTGCATGCTCGATTCCCTTGCCCGGACCCAGCAGTCCCCAGGTCAGGACGCTGAGCCCGCCATCTCGCCGGCCCGGGGACGACCTGGCCGCCAGCGAGGCGGCGGCGCCGTGCGGTATCTCGAATACCTTGCCCGGGCTCGTCCCGTACATGTCGAGGACCCGGGTGCGCCCGGTCCGCGTCATCGTCACGACGATATCGGCGGCGGAGATAACGTCATCGAGGATCCTGCGCTGACGAACTGTCGGGTCGGCCAGGACAGTGTGCAGGACCACGATGGTCGGCACGCCGAGCGCGTCCAGCAGCGGAACGAGGTCCTGGCCGTCAGGCCCGCCGTAGATGCCGTACTCATGCTGCACCACCGCCACGTCGAAGCCGTTGATGATCTCCACCGCGTCAGCCGCGCTCACCGCCGAGCCGTTCACGAGGCCATGCACGACGATCGGCGAGTTCCGCGGCGCCGGCTCATCAAGCACCCGCACGACGCCCACGCTGTCGCCCGGCTCGGGCAGGTGAGCGAGCAGGGCCGCGCTAAATGTCGCCAGCCCGCACTGGGTCGGCGGATAGGTACTGACCATGGCGTAATTCGTCGGCATGGGATGAATCCTATCCTTGCATTCAGGATAGCTGATGGACGGCTAGATTCCGCTGGCCAGTGATATGCAAATCATTTTCTGATTGTCCTGGGTATCCTGATCCACTGGCCTGACAGTGTTTTCCCAGCATTGCGTTATGCAATCCGCATCACTGGATTTAACGCTGCAAAATTTGCTTTATCCGGCTATCGCCTGGAATTACCGCGAGGCAAGCTCCGGGATGAGCAGCTCGGCGATCTGGGCCGCGTTCAGCGCGGCGCCCTTGCGCAGGTTGTCGCCGCAGATGAACAGGTCGAGCGAGGCGGGGTCGTCGAGGCCCTGCCGCACCCGGCCTACCCAGGTCGGGTCGGTGCCGACCACATCAGCCGGCGTCGGGTACTCGCCCCGGGCGGGATCATCAAGGAGCACCACGCCGGGCGCTTCGCTGAGCACTCGCTGCGCGTCCTCGCGGGTCACCTCGCGGTCGAAGACGGCGTGCACGGCGACCGAATGCGTCGTCACCACGGGCACCCGCACGCAGGTCGCGGACACCCTGAGGTCCGGCATCCCGAGGATCTTGCGCGACTCGTCACGGATTTTCAGTTCCTCCGACGACCAGCCCGCGTCCCTCAGCGAGCCGGCCCACGGGACCACGTTCAGCACGAGAGGGGCCGGGAACGGGCCGAGGTCGCCGAGCACGCCGCGCAGGTCGCCGGCCCGCTGGCCGAGCGACCGGCTGCCGGCCACCTTGCCGGTCTGGTCGTAGAGCGCGTCGACGCCGGCCTGGCCCGCGCCGGACGCCGCCTGGTAGGAGGCGACGACCATCTCGCGCAGGCCGAACGCCTCGTGCAGGGCCGCCATCGGCACGATCAGCGAGAGAGTCGTGCAGTTCGGGACGGCGATGATCCCCCTGGGCCTGCTGGCTGCCTGGTCCGGGTTGATCTCGGGCACGACGAGCGGCACCCCGGGATCCATCCGGAATGCCCCGGACTTGTCGATCACGATGACGCCGCGCGCGGCCGCTACCGGCGCCCAGGCCGCCGACACCTCGTCGGGCACGTCGAACATGGCAAGGTCCACGCCGTCGAAGACCTCAGGGGCGAGCGCGAGCACCTCGGTCTGCTCGCCGCGCACCCGCAGCCGCCTGCCCGCCGACCGCGGTGAGGCGACCAGCCTGATCTCGCCCCATACGTCGTCCCTGGTGGACAGGATGTCGAGCATCACGGTCCCGACGGCTCCGGTGGCGCCGACGACGGCGAGCACGGGCCGGCCGCCCGGCCGCCCGCCCGCTGCCCGGGCGCCGGTCACCGGCCCGTCCCCCCGTACACGACGGCCTCATCCTCGCCGGTGCCGAGCTCGAACGCCGTGTGCGCGGCGTCCACCGCCACGGCGACATCGTTCTCGTCGACGACGACCGAGATCCGGATCTCCGATGTCGAGATCATCTCGATGTTCACCCCAGCCTCGGCGAGCGCGCCGAAGAACGTGGCGCTGACGCCCGGGTGGGACCGCATCCCGGCGCCGATGACCGAGACCTTGCCGATCCTGTCGTCGTAGAGGAGCGAGTCGAAGCCCACCTCGTCCTGCAGCCGCCGCAGCGCGGTCATGGCGGTCTGGCCGTCCTCGCGCGGCAGGGTGAACGATATGTCGGTGCGGCCGGTCGCGGCGGCGGACACGTTCTGCACGATCATGTCGATGTTGATCGCGGCCGCGGCGATGACGCGGAAGATCCTGGCCGCTTCGCCGATCTTGTCCGGCACCCCGACGACAGTGATCTTTGCCTCGCCCCGGTCGTGCGCGACTCCGGAGATGATCGCCTGCTCCATCTTCCCGCCCTCCGTCTCCCGCGCCACGTCGGTAACCCAGGTGCCTGCCGCGTTGCTGAAGGACGAGCGCACGTGGATCGGGATGCCGTACCGCCGCGCGTACTCCACGCAGCGCAGCATCAGGACCTTCGCCCCGCACGCGGCCATCTCCAGCATCTCCTCGTAGGAGATGCGCGGGATGCGCCGCGCGCCGGGCACGATGCGCGGGTCAGCGGTGAAGACCCCGTCGACATCGGTGTAAATCTCGCATACATCGGCGCGCAACGCGGCGGCGAGCGCGACCGCGGTGGTATCGGAGGCGCCGCGGCCGAGGGTGGTCACGTCCTTGGTGTCCTGCGACACGCCCTGGAAGCCGGCCACGATCGGGATGGCGCCGGCGTCGAGCGCCGTCTGGATCCGGCCGGGCGTCACGTCGATGATGCGGGCCTTGCCATGCGCGGAGTCGGTGATCACCCCGGCCTGGGAGCCGGTGAACGAGCGGCCCTCCAGGCCGAGATTGGCGATGGCCATGGCCAGCAGCGCCATCGAGATCCGCTCCCCGGCGGTCAGCAGCATGTCGAGCTCGCGGCCGGGCGGCAGCGGGCTCACCTGGTTGGCCAGGTCCCGCAGCTCATCGGTGGTATCGCCCATGGCCGATACCACTACCACGACCGAGTGGCCGGCCTTGCGCGTCGCGACGATGCGCTGGGCCACGCGCTTGATGCCGTCGGCGTCGGCTACCGAGGATCCACCGTACTTCTGTACGACCAGGGACACAGGGCCGCCGCTCCTTCGTTCCGGCTGCTGGCAGGAGTCGGCTTGAGTCTATCCAGCGGTCCCGGCGGTCCCGGCCGGCCGCGGGCGAGCGGACGGCGAGCGGTGACTCAGCCCGCGGTGACTCAGCCGGCGGTGCTCTCCTCCGCGACGTCCAGCCGGGCGTGCGCCACGACGGCATGCAGCGCCCGCATGGCCGCGCCGCCGTGCAGTCCCCAGTGGCTGACGTAGGAGTACTGCCACCACCACAGCGCTTCGGTGGAGCGGCCCGCCTGGTAGTGCTTGAGCCCGTGGATGAGGTCAGCGGCGACCGCTGCGAGATCATCAGAGAGCCGGAACGGAGTTGCCCTGGTGTCGGAGTAGGGATCAAAGATCTCGGCGTACTCGTCGCAATCGAGCAGCCTCGCTGCCAGCCCGGTGCGAAGCAGGTCCAGGTCGGGATCGGCGCCGACGTCAGGCTCCCAGTTACCGGGCAGGATGACGTCCTTGCTGGCCCCGAGCTTCGCGCCGGCCAGCAGGATCTGGGCGACCTCGAGTAGCAGCAGCGGCACGGTTTCCTCGCCGCCCTCGCCCCTGGCGAGCGCGGCGACCCCGTCCACGAAGTCCCTGGCGTTCCTGGCGATCTGGTCGGCGAGCGGGCGCCAGTCCTCGCCCGGCCTGGCCGCGGTGTCCTGTCCCTCGCCGGCGCTCACCGGGATCTGCCTCGCCATCGCGACGGCCCAGGGGCCGGTGCGCTAGACATCGATCAGCCTCCGTCCTTCGAACGCTCGTCCCAGGGTGACCTCGTCGGCGTACTCGAGCTCGCCGCCGACCGGCAGGCCGCTGGCGGGCCTGGTCACCCGTATCCCGAGTGGCTTGATCAGCCGGGCCAGGTAGGTCGCCGTCGCCTCGCCCTCGAGATTGGGGTCGGTGGCGAGGATCAGCTCGGTGATGGTGCCGTCGGCCAGCCGCGCCATCAGTTCCTTGATCCGCAGATCTTCCGGGCCGACCCCGTCGATGGGGCTGATCGCGCCGCCGAGCACATGGTAACGGCCGCGGAACTCGCGGATCTTCTCAATCGCGGCGACGTCCTTAGGCTCCTCCACCACGCAGATCACCGACAGATCGCGGCGCTGGTCACGGCAGATGCGGCACTCGTCGGCTTCCGCCACGTTGCCGCAGGTACGGCAGAATTTCACTTTCTCCAAGACCTCGAGCAGCACGGACGCGAGCCGCCGCACGTCCGCCGGGTCCGCCGTCAGCAGGTGGAAGGCGATCCGCTGCGCGCCCTTCGGGCCGACGCCAGGAAGCAGGCCGAGTTCGTCGATGAGGCTCTGGACAACGCCTTCGTACACCTCAGGGACCGTCCGGGCCCGTGTCAGGCCCGGAGAGCCCGGGCAGGCCAGGGAACCCGGGAAGCCCGGGGAACGCCGGGAAGTCCGCGTCGTCGTCCGGCCCGCCGCCGAAGCCGGCCGCGAAGGGCCCCATTGTCTGCTGCTGCAGGTCACCGGCCGCGCGGTTGGCGTCGCGGACGGCGGCGAGCACCAGGTCAGCGATCGTCTGGGCCGATTCCTCAAGGTTGGCGGTATCGATGGCGTCGGCGGAGATGACGAGGTCTACCAGCTCGCCCTGCCCGTTGACGATGGCCTTCACCAGGCCGCCGCCCGCCGAGCCTTCCACTTCCGCGTCGGCCAGTTCCTGCTGCGCGTTCATGAGCTGTTCCTGCATCTGCTGCGCAGCGGCGAGCAGTTGCTGCATGTCCAGCTGGCCGCCAGGGTCCACGGTGCCCTCACTTGCTGGTGTCGCCGCGGTTCTCGCGGCGGGCTCGCGTATCGCCGCGCGCTGCGGCGACCGCCTGTCGCCTCCGAGCCTAAGCCTGCCGGGACCACCCGGCGCCATCGCACCGCCGATCGGCCGGGGCCGTCGTGGCCCGCGGCGGCGCTATCCGTTGCCGGACCGCCGTGGCCCGCGGCGGCGCTATCCGTCGCCTGGATCGTCGATGACCCTGCCGCCGAGCTCTCGCTCGATCAGGTCCATGCCGGTCAGCGTGTCACCGCCGTCCTGCTGCCCGGCGGGCGCCGTGTCGTAAGGCCCCGGGTCCGCGTCGTAAGGACCGTGGTTCGCGGCGTAAGGGCCGAGATCCGCGGCGAAGTCGTCCTGGCGGGCCGGTGCGTCCTGCTGCCCGGCCGGCGCCCGGCCGCCCGGCGCCCGGCGGCCGGGCGATGGAGGGCGCCCTTGCTGGCCGCCTCGATCCGGCCGGCCGCCGCCCGCCGCGGCCGCGGCTGGCGCGCCGGCGACTGTCTTGATCTGCGGGGCCGCGCCGAACATCGCCTTCAGGACGCGGCTGAGATCACCGTCGTAGCCGCTGCTGAAGAAGCCCTTCGCGTAGCCCTCGCTGGTGAAGTTCAGGGTCAGGACCCCGTCCATCAGCGAATGCACGGTGGCGTTGCCGAGCACGATCCAGGCCACCTTGCGCTCGCCCTTGACCGCTTCGAGTATCTCCGGCCAGTGCTCCCTGACCGACTCGGCGTCCGTCAGCCCCTGGAGCGGCGGCCGGCCGGCATCCGCGGTGGGCGAGATGTCCCGCGCTGGCCGGGAGCTCGCGGCCGGAGGGGCAGTCCCGGCCCGTGGCTGGCTGGCGGTCCCTGGCGCGGCGCTCTCGGCCTGCCGGGCGCTCTCTCGCTGCGGGGCAACGTCCGCGGCGGGCGCAGGCCCCAGATCCGGCCGAGCTGCCGCGGCACGCGGACTCGCGGCCATCGCAGGGCGCGCTGCCGCCGCGGCCGGGCGCTGGGCGGCCGCGCCCGCTTCGGCTCCTGTCGCGAGCCTGCGCTCGACCGCCTCCAGCCTCGCCAGCATGGCCCGCTCGCCCGCCGCCGCGCCTGGCAGCAGTACCTGCGCGCAGATCAGCTCGAGCAGCAGCCGCGGCGAGGTCGCGCCGCGCATTTCCACCAGTCCGGCGTTGATGACCTCGGCCGCCCTGGTGAGCTGAGCCTGGCCGAACCTCGCCGACTGCTCGCGCATCCGCTCGAGGCGGTCGGCGGGCATGTCGAGCAGCCCGGTCTCGCCCGCGTCGGGGACGGCGCTGAGCACGATCAGGTCGCGCATCCGGTCAAGCAGGTCGGCGGCGAACCGTCGCGGGTCGTGCCCGCCCTCGATGACGCGGTCAACCGAGCGGAAGATCGCCGCACCGTCGCCGTCGGCGAACGCCCCGGTGACCTCGTCGAGCAGGCTCTCGTCCGTGTAGCCGAGCAGGGCGATCGCCCGGTCGTAGGTGAGTCCCTCGTCGCCGGAGCCCGCGAGCAGCTGGTCAAGCACCGACAGCGAGTCGCGTGCCGAGCCTGCGCCTGCCCGGACCACGACCGGCAGGACGTCCGGCTCGTACCTGACGCCCTCGGCGCCGAGGATCTCCTCCAGCAGTTCCCGCAGGACGCCGGGCGGCAGCAGCCGGAACGGGTAGTGATGAGTCCTGGACCTGATGGTCGGGATGACCTTCTCGGGTTCCGTGGTGGCGAAGACGAACTTCAGGTGCGGCGGGGGCTCCTCGACCAGCTTGAGCAGGGCGTTGAAGCCGCCACCGGTCACCATGTGGGCCTCGTCGATGATGTAGATCTTGAAGCGGGCGGAGACCGGGGAGTAGAAGGCGCGCTCCCGCAGGTCCCTGGCATCGTCGACGCCGCCGTGCGAAGCCGCGTCGATCTCGATTACGTCGATGCTGCCGGGGCCTGACGGGGCCAGCGCGACGCAGGAAGCGCACTCGCCGCACGGATCGGGCGTCGGCCCCTTCTCGCAGTTCAGCGAGCGCGCCAGGATCCTGGCACTGGAGGTCTTGCCGCAGCCGCGCGGTCCGCTGAACAGGTAAGCGTGATTGATCCGGCCGCTGCGCAGCGCCTGCCGGAGCGGCTCGGTGACGTGATCCTGGCCCTTGAGCTCAGCGAACGTAGCCGGGCGGTACCGCCGGTAGAGCGCCAGCCGGACGGCGGGAGCCCCGGAGCCTGCTGGATTCTCCGGGGCTGGGCTGGGGGGGTCGGCTGCCATGACCTCATCCTTAGCAGGACGGAAGGGACCCCCCGCACACCCGCCAGAGCCCGCGTACCCTTGCTGCCTTCCGGCCCTGGGGGAGTTGGCGGGATAAACGCCGTGCGAGGGGTCTGGTGGCCAGTGTAGCCAGCCGCCGGGCAGTGACGTCCCTGATCCCGGCCACGCCGGACCGCCGCGCCCCGGCAGTCGGTAGGCTTGCCGACGGAGGATTCGCCTAGTGGCCTAGGGCGCACGCTTGGAAAGCGTGTTGGGTGCAAGCCCTCGGGGGTTCGAATCCCCCATCCTCCGCCACGCTGACCTGCAAAACCCCGGGTCCTGGCGGCCGCCGGGCGGGCGTCTTGTGCTCGCGTGGTCTCATTTGGTGGTCTCAGTTATGAGCTGTAAATGGTGCCATCGCCAGGATCGGCCGCTGCTGTTGTGCCTGATCACGGGCGTCGTGAACGGGCCTGAACGGAGGGGCGCACGCCGCGAAATAGTGCGCCCTGACCGCTGGCAGGTCCACAGCGGCCGGCCGGGGAGCCGGAGCGAGCTGCCCGGTCCCTGCCGCCGCGCAGCGCGGATCGCCCGGCCCTTGTCACGAACCGGTGCCGGGGCTGCGAGATCGCTTCGACACTCCCCAGGCACGACCCGGCATCCGGCCGGCCCGCGCAAATGGGCTTGGGCTCAGTTCCGGTCTCATTCGCCGCGGACAGGTCCATGGTGCTGTCGTGTCGCATAGTGCCACGGAGTGTTACCCTTACTGGGTGACTGATCACTACACCTTGCGACTGGCGCCAGGCCTGCGGCAGCGACTGTCGGAGTGGGCGCGCCGGGCGGGACTCCCGGAGCGCACCCTGGCACAGCGCTACCTCGAGGAGGGACTGCGTCACGACGCGCACCCGCTCATCCAGTTCCTCGACGGGCCGAGCGGTCGTCGCGCCAGCCTGCTCGGCCGCGGACTGGACGTCTGGGAGGTGATCGCGACAGTACGTGACAACAACGGGTCTATGGCCGAGGCCGCCGAGTACCTGGAGATCCCGGCCGGGCTGGTAGAAGCGGCCGTGTCCTACTACGGCGAGTACCGGCACGAGATCGACAAGGAAATTGAACTCAACGAGGCAGAATACGAGCGCGGGCGAGCAGCTGCTGCCGCCGGAGAGCAAGCTTTGCGCACATGAGAGCCATCCTCGATGAGCAGCTATCGCCGCAGATCGCGGTACTGCTGCGCAAGGCCGGCTATGACGTTGATGCCGTTGCCGACCGCGATGACCTGGTCGGGCGCAGCGACCGGATGGTGTTCGAGGTCGCCTGTCGCGAAGGCCGGGCCGTTGTCACGAACAACATCAAGGACTTCCGCCCGCTCGCGGCTGAGTTTCTGACGCAAGGAAAAGCGCACTCCGGCCTCGTCTTGCTGCCATCGGCGCGGACACGCTCACGTGACGCTATCGCCGTCATCGCCAGCGCGATCGAGAACGTGCTCCGCGACAATCCCGATGGACTAAGCGCGAGCGAACGCTGGATCAGCCCACTGAAGGACCGGTAGGAATCCGGTCATGCCCGGCTCTCGGCCTGGTTGTGGCTCAGTTTGTGTCCCAATCACCGCCGCCCGGCACCACTCATTACCGTCCACGCGGACCGCATCGTGGCTGATCGCGAACCGTAGCAGACGCCGCTGAACGCTGGGTAGCGGTTGGAAACGTGCTGGTGGCAGCACCCAGGGTCGGGCTCACCGGGGCTGGACGCGAGCCCAGAGGTCGTTGAAGGAGATGCTGCCGTAGAACGCGGTGCCGTCAATGACCTGGCCGTCAGCGAGCTTCATGATCCAGGCGTAGCTGTTCTCGTAGGAATGACCGTCGCTGGCGATCCCGCGGCCGTCCCAGATAACGATGACGGTGTCGTCATCGGCGTAGACCGCGCGGATCGTGACCGGCCGGAATGACTCTGACACCGTGAACCGGGCGCCGAACGGGGCGCCGGTCGGCGCGCTTGATCCGTGCCGCGATGATGTCGGGGATCACACCTGGTGATGATGCCCGCGGCCTGTAACCGGGTCCAGGCTGGTGCGGATGGTTCGCTCAGATCGCCCGGTGTAGCGGACGAGCGTGGCGACGGACGGGAAGGCCCCGGTACCGTCGGGGCCAGCGTGGTTGGCCAGGCCGACGAGCACGAACTTGCAGGGCGCTGGACAGCTGCCCGCCACGGTGGGCCGGAACGGGGCCAGGTTGAGCGCCCGCGAGATCGCCTCGACGCTCACCAGGCACACTCCCGGAGGCCAGCCACCATGCCAGGCCGCCCGCCGGCGCCTGGGCTCAGTTTTGGTCTCATTCACCCCGTCCGGAGCCGTTCACCGGCGAACGCGGACTTCTCGTTCCGCCCAGGTCAGGTACATTCGCGGCCTGTAGCAGATGGCGCCGCGCAGTCCTCGAAAGCCTGCGGCGCGGTGGGTTCTGGAGCCGGGCCTGGTCTCAGTTCTGGTCTCATTCACTCCCGTTCGGGACCGTTCACCGACGGCCGCCCGGAACGAATCCGGGCAGGTTACGGACGGTGGCGGCTCCAGGTGAACGGTGACCAGCATTGTTGGAGAGCGTGTTGGGTGCAAGCCCTCGGGGGTTCGAATCCCCCATCCTGACCTGCAAGGGCGTCCGCCACGACGGCTGGCAGGCTGGGGCTTTGCACCCGCGTGGGCTCATTTAGCGGGCTCATTTCCCCGGCCCTGCGGGCGCTCGCCGGAAAAGCGTGCTCGGCCGCCTCGCAAGCTCGAAACCGACCGTGCGCGCCCCGCGCTGCCTAAAACGACCGGCACCCGCGGTGTGGCAGTCATCTTCGGTCAGCGCAGGTCAGCGTCACATACGTGCGACATCCGCCTGATCCGCGCGCCGATGCTCATGCCGAGATGGGTGCGGATCCCGCGCCAGATGGCTCGACATCTGGGCGGCTGCCCACATAAGTGCGTGGCCATTTGATCGCCCGCGAATGATTGATCTGTGCTGACGCCGACACAGCGCGGAGCTTGCTGGTGGCCTAACGCTTGCCTAACGCTGGCCGTTTGCTGTCCTGAATGCGCGCATTGCCGGTCGCCAGCTTGCTGGGCGCTGGGGATGACCATGAAGTCCGCGGTTTTCGGTGCGGCGAGATTGCCCGGCTGGCAACTATTTGGCCGGTCGAGGTACTTGAATCAGTGGGGTCCGGGAAGGGGCATGCTTGACGTCTTCCGAGGAGCGGTTCGACGGGTTCGTGCGTGAGGCGAGCCCGGGGTTGCTGCGGGCGGCCTGGTTGCTCGTCGGTGACTGGCCTGCTGCAGAGGATCTGGTGCAGACGGCGTTCGAGAAGACCTGGCCTAGGTGGAGCAGGTTGCTCGATGACAAGCAGCGCTTGGATTACCTGCATCGCGTGCTGACGAACGCCTTCTTGCGTGGCCAGCGCCGCAAGTGGGTGGGGGAAATCGCCACCGGCGACCTGCCGCACCGTGCAGCTGTCGATGAGACCGACGCACTGCTGCTGCGCGCGAGCGTCTTGGCCGCGGTGCGCGGGTTGCCACCGCGGCAGCGCGCCGTGATCGCGCTGCGCTATCTGGCTGACCTGACCGAAGCACAGACCGCAGCGGCGATGCGCTGTTCGATCGGCACCGTCAAGGGCTACTCCGCACGTGCGCTGGCCGCGTTGCGGACGGACCCGGCGGTGGCCGAACTGTTCGCCGAGGAGAGCAAGCCATGACTAACTTTGGTGACCGCCTAGCCCGTGTGCTGCACGACGCGGTTCCCGAGCCGCCGCGTGAACTGGACCCGAGCGCAATCCGGGCCAGCGCCACACAGCACGAACGCCGAACGCGTCTGCTCGCGCCCGCGCTCGCCGCGGCGGCGGTGGCCGCGGTGGCGATCGGCGTTCCTCTCGCCGGACACCAGCTAGCCACACAACAGCGGCCTGGCCCGCGGCAACCTGCCGTGCCGTCGCCCCCGCCCGGGTTCACCGCCAATGAGTTCCGGATGGCCCCGCCCGGAGTCGAAATGTACATTGGCGGGGTTTCCATGCCGCGGGCCACCTGCACGCCGCAACAGATCAGTGCGACCGCGGCCACCCGCCGGACCGACGGCGGGGTGCTCGGTGTGATACGCCTCGTTGGTGCCGTCGTCAGCCACCGGGACGGGCTGGCCGAACGATGCACCCTGCCGATCGCGCGAGGTCCCTCAGCGCTGATCGGTACAGACGGCCGTCGCCTGAAGGTTCCGCTGTCCGGCGGAGATCCGACCAGCCGGCCCGCCAATCCGCGCCCAGACATAGCCCTCAACGACGGCGATGCGATATGGGGGTTTGCGTGGCTCGGCACCTACTGCGGTGTCCCTGCCCGCGCGATTGAGCTCCCGCTTGACCATGCCGGCGAAGCCTCGCTGCGCATCCCGCTGCGCGGGCCACAGCCGGGCTGCCAGCCGGCTACCGGAATTTCGACGTTGATTGACGGCGCCGCCGGTGCTCCAGGCGAGCCGGTTCAGCCGCCACGGCCCGATTACTCGAGCCTGCGGCTCGCCGGCCAGATCGAGCCAGGCACCACGAGTGGTCAGCTCGCACCCATCGACCTCGCGCTGCGCACCATCGGCAGCGCGCCGATCACCCTCGACCCCTGCCCCGCCTACGCGGGGCGGGACGACGCGACCGCCCGGTCCGGCAGCTTCAGCGATCCCATCAGCTCCGGCTATCTCCCCTGCACCAGCCACGGAGCCGTGATTCGCCCCGGGCACCCGCTGCACTGGACCATCCCGGCGACCAGCCTCCTGCAGACTCCGGGCACTGGAGCGATCCCCGGCTCGACCGTCTACGTCCAGCTCGGCATCGCCGGCGTGCCACCCTTGCGCCTCACGACAACTGCCCATCATTAGGCTCGGGCGAGGGCGGCGCGAAACAGCAGCCTGGGCGGTGCCGCCCGTTGCGTGGCTCAGGTGCGGGCCGCGACCGTCGGCGATCAGGAGCAGCGCTCGCTGCCACATCGACTCGCCCCCGCGTCACGGAATGCGCGTAACCGGCGATCTGCCTCTGCCTAGTCGTCCGCGCACAGTCGGCTGCCCACGCTTCCCGGCTCGGGCTGGCAGGTCGCGCTGTGTTCATGCGCCGACGGTGCGCGACCAGATCGATGGGAATGGTCGGCTCCTGCCCGCGCCAGCACGGCCGTGACGGCCCTCTCGCCGTGGACCAGCCGCGCTCGGCCAGCCGCAGAATGGCGGCGAGCGAGCCGCGCTGACGGGCACGGTGGCCCCGTCGGCACTGCCGCCGCGCGCCTGCCGGATCAGCAGCCCGTTCTGGCCTCCGGCGGGGCCAGTTGTGGGGGTGATGTCCGGGCGATGTCGGGGCGATGTGCCTGGTCCGTCCGGGCGGCGCCGCCGATGCTGAGCAGCGAGCATTCTGCCTTCCTCAGGAGCCCGTGATGAACACCACCGACATGTCCGTTCCCCCAGTCCGCGCCGCCGATGGGGCGCCTGACCGCTGGCCAGCCTTGGCCCGGTTGCGGGGTGCTGCGGCCCGCGGCTTGTGCGCCGCCGTGGCCGCCGGCGCCCTGGCCACGATGGCCATGGCGGCGCCCGCGGGCGCGGCTACCGCGGCCACCAGCGCCCCGGCCGGCACCTGGTCCGAGCTGAGCCCGGCCACCAGTCCCCCGGCGGACGGCGGCTCAATGGCCTACGATCGGGCCACCGGCCAGACCATCTTGTTCACCTACGCCAAAGGCCCAGGCCTGGCCAGCACCGCGGAAACCTGGAACTGGACCGGCACCACCTGGACCCAGCTCGACCCCGCCACCAGTCCCGCGGCACGTTTCGGCGCCTCGATCGCCTACGACCCGGCGCTCGGCGGCTTGGTCCTGTTCGGCGGCGAGAGCTACAACGGGACTTCGTATGTGTTCGACGCCGACACCTGGCTATGGAACGGCACCACCTGGACTCAGCTCGACCCCGCCACCAGGCCAGCGGCGCGCTACTCGGCCTCGCTGGCCTACGACAGCGCCACCAGCCAGCTCATCCTGTTCGGCGGCGAGGGCGGAAACCCGACGATCGGCGCGAACGGAATCACCGGGCTGAATGACACCTGGACCTTCAACGGCACGACCTGGACCCAGCTCAAGCCCACTGCCAGCCCGTCCGCCCGCTACGACGCCTCGCTGGCCTACGACAGCGCCACCAGCCAGCTCATCCTGTTCGGCGGGATCAGCGCAGACGGGAGCACTTTCTACGGCGACACCTGGAACTGGACCGGCACCACCTGGACCCAGCTCAAGCCCACTGCCAGCCCCGCGGCGCGCTACTCGGCCTCGCTGGCCTACGACAGCGCCACCAGCCAGCTCATTCTCTTCGGCGGAGGCAACGACGCCAACGGGATAGGCGACGACACCTGGGCCTGGACCGGCACCACCTGGACCCAGCTCGACCCCGCCACCAGCCCCCCGGCCACATACGGCGGCGCGATGGCCTACGACGCCAGCACCGGCCTGCTGGTGCTCGTCGGCGCGGGGGACGGGGCGAACACCTGGGCCTACGGCGCGCCGTCGGCGCCGGCCATCACCAGCGGCAGCACGGCCACCTTCACCCAGGGCAGCCCGGGCACGTTCACGGTGACCGCCACCGGCCTCCCGGCTCCCACGTTCACCGAGACCGGGGCGCTGCCGGCCGGGCTGAGCTTCTCCTCCTCAGGGGCGCTGTCCGGCACGCCCGACGGGGTCAGCGGCGCCTTCGACCTAACCATCACCGCCACCAACAGCTCCGGCACCGCCACCCAGGACCTCGTCCTGGTGGTGGACGAGGCGCCGGTGATCACCAGCCTGAAATCGGCCACCTTCGTGGCCGGGTTCAAGGGCAAGTTCCAGGTGACCGCTGCCGGCTACCCGGCGCCTGCCTTCGCCGAGACCGGGACGCTGCCCGCCGGGGTGACCCTGTCCTCCACGGGCCTGCTGTCCGGCGCGCCGGCGGCCGGCACCCAAGGCAGCTACCCGATCGTGATCACCGCCACCAACCTGGCCGGGACCGGCAAGCAGAAGTTCACCCTCACCGTCGACCAGTAACCCAGCCCAGCCCCAGAGCCCCGCGCCCGCCCCCCGCGAGCGCGGGGCCTTCCATGGGGTAGAGGCCGAACCTTGTCACCGCGGACGCTGGGCGCGCTATCAGGTCGCCCTGGATGACGGGCGCGACATCCGGGTACCGGGGTGGTCGTTGGGCAGGCATGGCGCGACTCACGCCGCCAGGTCCGCCTTGGCAAGTTTCTGGTCAGCTGCCACGTCGATCCAGTCGGGCTCGAGACCGCCAAAGCGGCAGGAATCCTGTGCGGACGAGCCGGGACTTCCGACGTGGTGGACGCCACCGTGGTGGTAACGGCTGCAACGACGGGCGCTGCCATCTGGACATCCGACCCGGAGGACATCAGGGCGCTGGCGAACGAACCCGGCGTAACGCCGGCGCTGGTGATCCGCGAGGTGTGACCGCCTGAGTGGCCTTGACGCGAGCTTCCATGGGTGCGGGACCGGGCGGCCAGTCAGTCCTAGGCTCCTCGCGCCGGTGCCGCGGGCGGTTTCGGTCCGGCGAGGCTGGCCGGTCTGGCAGCAATTTAGCGGTGCGCGACCGCCAGGTTATGGTTCGGCGGAGGTGACTCCCGGCAGGCCGGCGAAACGTGCCTTGGCATCGAAGGTCAGGACGGTCCGGTCTGTCTGGACCGCGTGGGCGGCGATGATCAGGTCGTGCGCGCCGCGGGGCGTCCCGGCACGGCGGGCATGCGCGATCAGCCGAGCGTGGCAGGCGGCGGTGATCTCGGTGTAGTCGAGCACCTCGACAGCGGAGGTGATCGCGACCAGGGCCCTGGCGCGGTCGGCGGCCCTGGCAGGGGTATCGGCGAGCTCGATGCCGACCCGGTACTCTGCGATGGACACGGCGGCGACCGCCAGCTCGTCCGCGTCCAGCGCGGCCCGGTCAATCGCCGCGCGCTCATAGGCGATCAGGACATTCGTGTCCAGGATCAGGCGTCGGCCCACGGGTCCTCCCCCTCACTGGCAATCAGGGCCAGCGCAGCCGCGATGTCCGCCGCGAACCTGTCATCTGGCGGGGGGATCCGCTCCAGAGCGGCCCGGAGCCCGGCCCCGGTGCGGCGCCGGGCAGGCATGATCTCGGCCACCGCATGGTGGCCGCGGGTGATCGTGACGGTCTCGCCCCGCTCGATCGCGTCGAGCAGGTCAGAGAAGTTCCGGGAGGCTTCAGTAGCGGTCATCGTTCGCATGCGCATAGAATATCTGATAATCAGATCGATGGAAATGGTCGACTGCTGCCCGTGCCAGCACCGACCTGCGGGGAGCGGCCGGGCTGAGCGCCCGCGAGATCGCCCCGGCCGGGCCGCGCACCCTGCCTGGGCTCATTTCCGGGCTCATTCACCCCAGTCCGGTGGCGCCCGCCAGCGTCCGGCCGCCAGGTATCGTGGCTGGTCACGAACGGTCCCGGACTCTGGCGGACACTGGCCAGCATTGTTGGAAAGCGTGTTGGGTGCAAGCCCTCGCGAGTTCGAATCTCGCATCCTCCGCCACTCTGAACTACGGAAACGCATGGCTGGCGGTCCTAGGTACCCCGCCTGGGCATAGGCGCGGCCTCATTTCCGGGCTCAGTTCTGACTCCGGAAGGTCCGCCGGCGGTGCTCGTACGCCGTCCGGCGCCGGCCGTTCTCACAAGTCGAGCGCGATGTCGCCGCGCGGCTGCGAGCAGCAGATCAGCACGTCACCGCCGGCCGGGTCATCGACCGGGTCAGGCGCGTAGCCGACCTCCCCTGATGCCAGGCCGGACTCGCAGGTATGGCACACGCCGGCCCGGCAGGACCAGCGCACCGGCACGTCGCAGGCTTCGGCGAGCTCCAGCAGGCTCGCGTAGCGCTGGTCCCAGCGGGCGGTCAGGCCGCTGCGCGCGAACGCGACCTCCGGGCCGGTGCCCGGCGGCCCGGCCGGCTGGTGCGGCGGCACCACGGCCGCCGCCGCGATGCCGGGCGTCAGCGCTGGCCGCGCGCCGAAGATCTCGGTCATGATCTGGCCGGCGGCGAGACCTAGCTTGTCCAGCGCGGTCGCCACGTCGGTCATGAATCCGGCCGGCCCGCAGACATAGGCCTGCGCCTCGCGCGGCAGGTCCAGCTCTGCCAGCACTGCCGCCGATAGCCGGCCTGCCGACTGGTAGTCGCGGCCGAGCACGTCCTCGGCTCCCGGCCGGCTGTAGCAGACGTGCAGGTGCGACCGCGGCAGCTTGGCCAGCAGTGACCTCGCCTCGGCCGCGAACGGTTCCTCGGCCCGGCTACGCGCGCCGTGCAGCCACCAAACCTCGCGGCCGGATCCCGCGTCGGCCAGCGCGTGCAGCATCGCCAGCACCGGCGTGGCGCCGACGCCCGCGCTGACCAGCAGCACCGGCGCCGCCCCAGGCTGCAGGATGAAGGTGCCGCGCGGCGCGGCGACCGCGAGCTGGCCACCGGGCCGCACATGGTCGTGCACGAACTGGCTGGCCGCGCCGTGCTGCTCGCGCTTCACGCTGATCCGGTAGAGTCCGGCATCCGGCGATCCGGACAGCGAGTAGCTGCGCAGTAGCGGCGGCTGGTCCGGCTGCGGCTGCAGGCGGACGGTCAGGAACTGACCGGGACTCGCGGCCGGCAGTGCCGACCCGGCCGGGTCGGCCAGCCGCAGCGAGATCACCGACCGGCTCTCCGGCTCGATCGCCGTGACCGCCAGCGGGCGGAACCCCGGCCAGGCGGGCGGCGGGCTCGCGGCGGCCAGCCCGGCGTTGCCCGCGCCCTGGCCGCCGTCGGGCTGGCTGGCCAGTTCGCGGAACGACGCCTTCCAGCCCTCCGACAGCGCCGGGATCGTCAGCGCCCTGCGCACCTGCTGCGCCGGGTGGCCGGGCAGGTACAGCAGCGCGTCGATCTCGGTCACGGTCATGGCCTGCGGGCCGCGGGCCACCCGGACGATCTCGTCACCCGCTCGGACCGCGCCCTCGCGCAGCACCCGGAAGTAAAAGCCAGGCCGGTGATGCGAGACCAGCAGTGCCGGGATCCGGGCGTCATTCATCCGGATGCCGACCCGGAAGCAGGTTACCCTCGGCTGCGTCACCTCGAAGAGCGCGTCGCCGATCTGGTACCGATCGCCGATGCAGACCTCGTCGTCGGCCAGCCCGCGCACGGTGAAGTTCTCGCCGAACTGGCCGAACTCGAAGTCGTCCCGCCCTAGCTGCCGCTGCCAGTACCGGTACGCCTCGATCTGGTACACGAACACGGCGCGCTGCTCGCCGCCGTGGCCGGCCAGGTCACCCTGGCCGTCGCCATCTACGTTCAGCCGCCGGGCCAGCCGCGGGCCGTCAACCGGCCGCTTCCACACAGCAGTCCGCACGGTACGGCCCTGCCAGCTCACATCGCGCGGCATGCCCACGTTCACCGAGAGCAGGCTTCCAGCCTGCCGGTCCATGGTCACCCCCGGTAGCGCCGCCAGGCAATCATTCTCTCAGACGGCCCGGTCACCTGTTCATAACGGCCGCCCGGCCCGCCTGAGGATTCCGCTTACCCTCCGCGGCAACAACGGCTGCCGGCCGAGGCTCCGCTGTTCCGCCTGCTGATCGAGCCCGATGCCGGGAACGGCCTGGATGCGCACAGCCGGATCATGGTGGACAAGATCACCACCGTGCGCCGTTCCCGGCTCGGACTGAAGGCGGGCGTCCTCGACGATGCGAATGTCCTGCGCCTCAACCGCGCGCTCACTGGTGTTCTCAGTTGCTGTATGAGCCGCAGATCGTGCCATCGCCAGGACGAGCCGAAGCTGTTGTGCCTGGTCACGGGGTCGTGAACGGGCCCGAACGGAGAGGCACACGCCGCCATAGCGTGTTCGGCCGACCCCTGGTCCGGGTCACCGCCCAGCTCGAGGGCCATGCCATAAGCAGGCCATACTCTGATACGGTGTTTATATGGCAACCAGGAAGGTCACTATCACTCTGGATGAGAAGCTGGCCAGTGCAATGAGCAGCGCGGCTCGCGATGCGGGCATTCCGCTATCACGGCTGATCGCCAGCGCGGCCGAGCGCGAGATGCGGCTTAGCTTCGGCCGGCGGGTGCTGGCTGAGTGGCAGGAAGAGCATGGCTCATTCACGCCTGAAGAGCTCGCGGCCGCCAGGGCCGAGATCGCGGCGGCGGACCTGGAGTACCTCCAGGGGAGGCGGGCGGCTGGCGCGGCATGACTCAGCCTCACCTCTACGATGCAGGCGCACTGATCGCCATCGACAGGAACGACCGTCGCATGTGGGCGCGCTATCAGGTCGCCCTGGATGACGGCCGCGACATCCGGGTACCCGCGGTAGTCGTGGGGCAGGCATGGCGCGACTCACGCCGCCAGGTCCGCCTTGGCAAGTTTCTGGTCAGCTGCCACGTCGATCCAGTCGGGCTCGAGACCGCCAAGGCGGCAGGAATCCTGTGCGGACGAGCCGGGACTTCCGATGTGGTTGATGCGACCGTGGTGGTAATGGCCGCAGCGACGGGCGCGGTCATCTGGACATCCGACCCGGAGGATATCAAGGCACTGGCTGACGAATCTGGCGTGATGTCGGCGCTCGTGATCCGCGCGGTGTGACCGCCTGAATGGCCTTGACGCGAGCGTCCATGGGTCCGGGACCGGGCGGTCAGTCAGACACCTTTGCGACTGGGGCCGGGCGTTCGGCAGCGGCGGCCTGATTCTGCTGCCCTCGACGCGGACGCGCACCCGCAGCGCAATCGCTGCAGTCGCTGGCGCGATCGCTGCCGTCGCTGGCGCGATCGGAAGCGTGCTTCGCGACCACTCGGATGGGCTCAACGGGAGTGAGCGCTGGATCGGCCCGCTGACGAACTTGCGAGGGCGCTGGCGTCATGGTCCCCAGATGCTCTGCCCGGCTGTCAACGGCGGAGGCCCCGGCCCGACCGCACTGCCATGGCCTGCACGTCCCGCTCGCCATGGGCGGTCTGACTATTGGCGCCATGCGAGGAGCAGATCCTCCGGGCTGATCGCCATCGGGCTGATCGCCATCGGGCTGTCCACTGTTACCCTGCCACGCGCGACGACCAGCAGGGGAGTGGACCCATCGGCTCCCGGTAGCTTGGAGCGGTGCTCGATAAGTTCCGCCAGGTCCCGCTCGTCGAAGGGATGGCGGTCCCGCCACTTGATTGACCCGACGAATGTGATCTGACCTGCGACAGGCTCCCTGTCGGCTCCTACCAGGTCGATCTCCGGGTTGTTGGTTCGTGTCCAGAAACCGCCGATCGCCTCAGTGGCGCCGGGGAGCTGATCGCTTATCGGGCGCAGTGCCTCGCGGATGACCGGTTCGATTGCCATGCCGCGCCAAGATGGCCAGGATGCTCTGATGCGCCGCATAAGCAAGTCGCCTCGGCCCCGTTCGATCTCGGGCATGTGCTGGCCAGGAAACGCGAGCCAGAACCGTAGGTGAGGATCGGCGATCGAGTACCTGGTCTCCCGGGACGGGCGGGTCGACAGTGGCGTCGCCACGTGGATGATTCGCTTGGCGGCCAGCAGGTGCAGCGCACGGTTCAGTGAACCCTGCGCCATGCCGCCTGCGGCCCGCTGGATCTTGGAGTAGGAGCGCTCGCCTGAACCGATCGCACTCAGTACCAGGCGGGCTTGGCAGTCCGGGGGAAACTCCGCGGCGAGCGCCCGCTCGCCGCTGACCAGCAATGCTGAGAGAGGGTCGCCCACCGCGACGGCGACGTACTCCAGGGCGGTCATGCCGGGCGGCCACTCGTCCAGGATCAGCGGCAGGCCGCCGGAGACCAGGTACGCGTCGAGCGCTTCGGCAGCGGGTAGTTCGAGCATCTCGGCGGCGTCCGCCGGACTGAGCGGGGGGACGACCAGTTCAGTTGCCCGCTGGTGGAATGGGCGTCCGTACTCGTTGAGCGCCTCCATCATCGCTAGGTCAGACCCGACGCAGATGAGCAGTACGGGTACCCGGGCCAGCTCCCGATCGAAGACCTTCTGCAGTGTCCACTCAAAGCCGGCGTCGGTCCCGAGAAGGTACGGCATCTCGTCAAGGACGACTACGCTCGGCCGGTCATCAGGGAGACAGCGGGCGAGCAGTCGCAGTGCCGCATCCCAGGTCCGCGGAGCCTGATCGCGGAATAGCTCGGTGTCGGGCAACCCGGACTCTCACGCTCACGTCTCGCGCGGGATCTGCCGTCCGGCCGTCACGCGGGCCGTTCAGGCCGGCGCCCGGACCCATGCGGGGTCCGATTTCCCCAGGATGCGGCTGGTCACGGCGCCGATGACGATCGTGACCAGCGCGATGGCCAGCGGATAGCAGACCGCCGTGTGGCGGACAAGCACGGCACCGATGACCGCGCCGGCGAGCATGGTGGCGACGGCGACCAGGCGGCTGCCCGCTTTCGAGCCCGGCCCGCCGGCCAGGGCGCTGTCGGCGGCCATCCCGGTGATGGTGAGCGTCAGCACCGTTGTGGTGAGGTCGGGCACCGCGATCTTGCGGGCGGCGGCGTTCTGGATTCCCATCGCGGCGCCCAGCCCCACGATCAGCGCGTACCGGTAGCCGGCCGTCACCGGGCTGCCGCTGAGCGCGGCGAGGATGACCGCAGCCGCGAGGAACACCGCCTGGATGGCCGCGGCACGGCTGTGCAGCCGGCCGCGGTGCCCGCCATGCCGCGCGGCGATCCTGCCGCCGATCAGCGCCCCGGCAAAGAACGAGGCCAGGGCGGCCGCGGACGCGGTGATCGAGAATCCGGGCGCACCGGCCAGCGCGAAGCCCAGCAGCACGATGTTGCCCGTCATGTTGGCCACGAACACGTGCCCGAGAACGAGGTAGCTGAACGCATCGACCAGCCCTGTCACCAGCGTCATGGAGACCAGCAGCGGCGGCAGCGGGCCATGCGGGCCAGCGCGGCCCGGCGCGATCGTGTGGCGGACGTCGGCAAGAAAAGCAGTCATCGAAGCACTCCCAGAAACGCCGCGGGCTTACGGGATTTCATCCTCACCCGGCAGCGCCCATCATGTCCGCCGCCCGTGTCCAGGCAGATCCGCGGCACTGTCGTCTTGGGCAGCGCCCTCAGCACCGGTTCCCCCGACCAGGCCGCGGCGGCGATGACGGATAGGCCTTGCGGCATACCTGGCGGCGGCGGTTCTGGCCGGCCGGCCGATACTCGGCGGACCGGATGATTCCTAGCGCGAGTTGTGACGGGCTGGCAGGTCAGCCGCCGCATCCCGGCACCCGCTCACACGGGCGGACCTGTCAGCCGCCGCTCAGCCTCCCATGAGGCACCGTCCGTAAGGAGACCGAAATGTCCGCTCCGATCACCGCGACTCCTCCTGTCCGGCGGCTGCCCGCGGCTGCCGCCCTTCCGGCCGCGATCATCTGTGCCGTAGCCGCCGGGGACCTGGCGAGCTATGCCATCTCTGCGATCGCTCATGCCGCCGGCGTATCCCACGCCTTCAGCCCGTTGCAGCCGGCTACCTTTACCGCCCTCATCGTGGCGGCCGTCCTCGCCGGCGGCGTCGGCTGGCAGCTGGTCCGGGCCAGGGCGACCCGGCCCGAAGACCTCCTGCCCCGGCTCGTCGCGGCTGTCCTGCTGCTCAGCTTCATCCCTGACCTGCTGCTCGGCATCAGCAAGGGACTGGGCGCCACCTGGGGCGGAGTCGCCGCCCTCCTGTGCATGCATGTAGCCGTCGCTGCCGCTGCCGTGACGAGCTACTCCCTGTTTCTTCCGGTACGCGATCAGGCTGTGACTGATGCCGCCAGGCTGTGACTGACACCTGCCGCCGGCGCTAAGCCGCGGTTCAGCTGCCGGGCGTGATCAGGCCGGATTCGTAGGCCAGCACGACGGCCTGGACGCGGTCCCGGAGGTCGAGCTTGGCCAGTATCCGGCCGACGTGAATCTTGACGGTTCCCTCGGACAGGTGCAGATCGCTGGCGATCTCGCGGTTGGACTGTCCGGCGGCAAGCTGGCCGAAGACAGTTCGTTCCCGCTCGGTGAGCTTGCTGAGCAGGACATCCCGGTCGTGCTGCCGGCGCGGGTCGGGCAGCAGGAGCGCGAACTGGTCGATGAGCCGCCGTGTCGCTGAGGCGGCCAGGACCGCGTCGCCGGCGGCGACGGTGCGGATGGCAGTGAGCAGCTCAGCGGGCGGGGCGTCCTTGAGGAGGAATCCGCTGGCTCCGGCCCTGAGCCCGGCAAAGACGTACTCGTCCAGGTCGAAGGTGGTCAGGATGAGGACCTTGCTGGCCGGCGTGGCGGCGGTGATCGCTGCGGTCGCCGCGATCCCGTCCGTACCGGGCATCCGGACATCCATCAGCACGACGTCGGGGCGCAGGGCAGACGCCATGCGGATCGCGGTCGCCCCGTCGGCAGCCTCACCGGCCACCTCGATGTCGGGCTCTGCTTCGAGGATCATCCGGAATCCCATCCGGAGCAGGGACTGATCGTCAACGATCAGGACCCGGATCATGGGGCATCGCCGCGGTCCAGGTGCAGGCGCGCGGCTACTCTCCAGCCGCCAGGCCGACGGGGACCGGCCTGCACGTCGCCGCCATAAGCGCGGACTCGTTCCTGCATGCCGGCCAGGCCGCTGCCGATGCTTGCGCTGGCCGGGGCGGCGGCCCCTGCGCCGTCATCGTCGATGTGCATCCGCAGTTCGCCGGGCAGGAACTCCAGGCGCACGGCGGCGCGGGCTCCCGCCCCGCCGTGCTTGAGGGTGTTAGTGAGGGCTTCCTGGACGAGCCGGTACACCGTGAGCTGCGCACCGGCGGTCATGTCCGGCGCGGCCCCGTGGATCTCCAGCGTGGTGTCCAGTCCCGCCGACCGGACCTGATCGATGAGCAGGTCGAGCTGGGCCATGCCGGGGACGGGCTGGAGATTCTCGCCGGGGGGCTGGCGCAGCACGCCCAGGAGCCGGCGGGTGTCGGCCAGCGCGCGCCGGCCGGTGGACGACACGCTGCCCATCACCTCCGCCGCCCGCTCCGGTGAGACCGCGGACGCGGCGACCGCTGCGTCGCTCAGGGTGACCATGACGGTGAGATGATGGGCGACGATGTCATGCATCTCCCGGGCGATCCGGGCCCGCTCGGCGGCCGCCGCGAGCGCGCCCTGCTGGTCCCGCTCGCGTTCCAGCCGCTCAGCCCGGTCGTGCAGTTCGGCGAGGTAGGCGCGGCGGGTGGCCGAGTACAGGCCGAGCCCGAGGGCGGCCGCGACCATGCCGGAAACGAAGAACGCGTCGTACCACCAGCCGGCGCCGGCGAAGGCCAGCAGCCCGGCGACGACGGCCAGCTCCAGCAGGGCGGCGCAGGCCAGGCCGTCCCGGCGCGGCCGCATCGCTGCCACCGTGTACAGGGCGATGAGCAGAGCCGCGGCGTTGACCCCGTGGGAATGGCCCGCGAGCCCGGCGGCGAGACTGACGGCCAGCAGCACGCCGAATACCGGGACCGGCCAGATCCGGCGGACCAGCAGCGGTACGGCGCTCAGGGCCAGCGCCGCGATGACCGCCCGCTGCGGGCGGTCATCAGCGTGGATCACTACCGGCACCGCCGAGGCCGCCGCCGCCAGGGTGACCAGCACGTCGAATACCCAGCGTCCCGCGGCGCGGTGCGCTGGATATCCGGCCGGCCGGAGCAACCCCATGCTGGGCATTCTCCCCGGGATCAGGCGTCGGCGCGCCGCAGCCGCCACGCGGCCGCAGCGATGAGCACCGCGGCGTAACCGCAGAGCAGCGCGAAACCGGCCCAGGGCGACAGCGCGTCGCGCACGCCCTGCGCCCCGCCGTACAGGACCTCTCCCGCGTTCGAGGGCAGGTACTGGGCCAGGTGGTCGCTGATCGAGGCCGGCAGCACGCTGGCCACCGGCGGGATGACGAAAAAAGCCCCGACGAAGGCGGAGATCCCGGCCGCGGTGTTGCGGAACAGCGCGCCCAGGGCCACGCCGATCATCCCGGCCACGGTGACGTACAGGGCGGCACCCACGACGGACCTCAGCGCGCCCGGCGCGGCGAGGGACGCGCCCAGGTGGTGGCCGCTCAGCAGCGCCTGCCCCAGGAAGAACGAGGCGAAGCTCGCGATGAGCGAGACCGCGAAGATCATGCCCGCGAACACGGCCAGCTTGCCCCATAGCACCGGCAGGCGGCGCGGGACGGCGGTGAGCGAGGACCGGATCATGCCGGTGCTGTACTCGCCGCTCAGCATCAGCACCCCCAGCACCCCGAACGCGATCTGAGCGAAGGTGATGCCGTCCAGGCTGGTGCTGACGGGGTTGAAGGTGGCCTGGCTGGCGGCGCTGAAGGCGTGATACTGGCTGGCGCTCACCGCTGAGAACAGCGCGCCGATGCCGATCGTCGCCGCGACGGCGACCAGCAGCGTCCACACGGTAGACCGCAGCGAGCGGAACTTTGTGAACTCCGAGCGCAGCACCCGGCCCTGGGTGACCTTCAGCGGCCGGGCCGGGCGCCCAGCGGCAGGGGCGAGGACCGCGCTCATCGGGCTGCTACCTGCTCGGCAGCGTCGTGCGAGCGGAAGTCCACTGAGTCGTCAGTGAGCTGCATGAATGCCTCCTCAAGCGAAGCCTGCTGGGTGGACAGCTCGAAAACGGGCAGGCCGGCCTGCCAGGCGGCGGTTCCGATCTGCTCTGCGCTCAGGCCCTGCACATGCAGGACGCCCGAAAGCTCGCTGGTCACGGTAATGTCCGGGCCGAGCAGCAGCTCGCGCAGCTGGGCGGCTTGGGGGGTGCGCACGGTGACCGCGCTGCCCCCGGCGCGGTTCACGAATTCCTCGACCGTGGTGTCCGCGATCAGCCGCCCGCGGCCGATGACGACGAGCCGGGTCGCGGTCAGGGCCATCTCGCTCATCAAGTGCGACGACACGAACACGGTGCGTCCCTCTGCGGCGAGGCCCTTGAGCAGAGTGCGGACCCAGAGCACCCCCTCCGGGTCGAGCCCGTTGACCGGCTCGTCGAGGACCACCACCCGGGGATCGCCGAGCAGCGCCGACGCGATGCCCAGCCGCTGGCCCATGCCCAGGGAGAACCCGCCGACCCGCTGACCGGCCACCGCACGCAGGCCGACCACGTCGATCAGCTCATCGACCCGGCGCCGGCTGACCCCGTTGGTCTGAGCCAGGGCCAGCAGGTGGTTGCGGGCCGACCGGCCGGTGTGCACCGCCTTGGCCTCGAGCAGGATGCCCAGCTCGGCCATGGGGGCCAGGGCCGAGCGGTAGGCCCGGCCATTGACCCGGACCCGCCCCCCGGTGGGCTCGTCCAGCCCGGCGATCATGCGCATCGTGGTGGACTTGCCGGCCCCGTTCGGGCCGAGAAACCCGGTCACGATGCCCGGCTGGACGACGAAATTCAGCCCGTCTACCGCCAGTTTCTCCCCGTATCGCTTACTGAGGTTCGATACCTCGATCATCTTTCTGCCCTCCGTCGGTCGCCGCTAACTTCCTGCACGACCCACGCTAGGAACAGTCCTCCCGGCCGGGTATCGGCCGGCCGGCCAGCAGCTTCGCCGTCAGCTATGCCGCAAGGCCTACCCCGGCCTGCACGGGGGGCCTCATGAGGCTGGGCGGGACATGCCGCCCGTGCAGCGGCGGAACAAGCCGCCCATGGGGCGTGGGAGCCGGGCCGGCCGGACTTCGGCGGCGGCGTCAGGGGGCGGCGGGGGCGTCAGGGGGCGGCCGGGAGCGGCGTGACGTTGTAGTTCATCTGGAAGAGGTTGTCCGGGTCGTACTGCGCCTTGACCCGGCCCAGCCTGGCGTACTTCTCCGCCCCGCCGTAGGCCTCCACCACCCGGTCCATCTCGTCGAAGTTGAGCATGTTGACGTAGACCCCCCGGCCGGTCCACGGCTCCAGGTCCCGCACGATCGTGCGGGTCCTGGCGACGTAGTCGGCGTCGCAGGCCGGGTCATTCCAGGCCATCGCGAAGTTGAGCCACAGCAGGTACTGGCGGTTGGCGAACGCCGTCGCGTCCTCCGGCACGTCGCCGATCGCCCCGCCGAGACCGATGATCTCGACCTCGCCGTGCATCGGCATGTCCCTCCAGAACTCCACGAGGGCATCGATCGCCTCGCCGGCCAGTTCCGCCACGTGCGCTTCCTTGGTGTAGTAACGCTGCCCGTCCGGGAACTCCTCGTCCAGAAGCTTCTGCACCGCGGCGCCGAACGGCAGTACCGTGGCGGCCGTCACCGCGGGATGGCCGACGGCGCCGAGGCGGTCGACGAACTCGACCCCGGCCGGATCCTCGGCGTCATCGAGCCACATCGAGATGAGCATCAGCATCCGCTTGCCGATCAGGTCCGGCGGCACGAACGGCAGCGGCGGGATGTCGTGCTTGAGCGCCGCGTGCCAGCCGATCGTGCGGGGCAGCCCGGGCACGATCCTGGCGTACTCGCGGAGCGCCGCGGCCGCGTCCTCCGGGTGGTACAGCGAGACGCCGATGCGCATCATCGGGCCGAAGTCCTGGGCGCGGAACGTGAAGCGCGTGACGATCCCGAAGTTGCCGCCGCCGCCGCGCAGCGCCCAGAACAGATCCGGGTGCTCGTCGGCGGAGGCCTCGACGACCTCGCCGCTGGCCAGCACGACCTCAAGGGAGACGAACTGATCGCAGGTCAGCCCGTGCTTGCGGGAGAACCACCCGATGCCGCCGCCCAGCGACAGGCCCGGTACGCCGGTCTCCGACATGATCCCGGCGGGCACGATCATGCCGTGCGGCGCGGTGGCCGCGTCCACGTCGCCGAGCAGGCAGCCGCCGCCGACGTGCACGAGATGCTGCCCGGCGTCGACCTGCACCGTGCGCATCCCGCTCATGTCGATGGTCAGGCCGCCGTCCGACATCGCCTTGCCCGCCACGTTGTGGCCGCCGCCGCGGACGGCGGGCAGCAGCCCGTTCGCGCGCGCGGTGTTGACGGCGGCGACCACGTCCTCGGTGGACGTGCAGCGCAGGATCAGGCCGGGACGCTTGTCGATCATGGCGTTCCAGACCAGCCGGGCCTTCTCGTAGCCGGCGTGATCCGGGCCGATGATGTCGCCCTTGAAGCCGGCGCCCAGCTGGTCAGTTATGCGCAGTCGCATCTGCTCGTCGATCGGGGGCCGCGTTGCGGCGGCGGGCGGAGATGCTGCGGGCGGAGATGATGGCGATGGCATGTGTCGTGGCCTTCCGGGTGAGCTACCGGCTGACAGAGCATTTTCGCAAAGTGTATACAGTTTGAGATTTCCTGGTCAAGGCCCACTTCCGGAGATGAGCAGTGCGGTACCGCCTTTATCCGGGCAGCATGAGAAAAGCTCTCGCCGCCTTTGGCGAAGCGCGGGCGGCCTCGTTATCACCGGTACTGGCTAAGCCAATACGAGCAGAACTCGCGACTGGCCAGTCACCGCACAAGTGCTGGCCGGCACCGCGCAGGCACTGGCCAGTCGCCGCGCAAATTGCGTCGCGGCGTCGTTCCTTTCGTCGCTGTGGTTCCTTCCTTCCGGATTGGTCAGTTCTCTCGGTCACTCGAAAAGCCGCGGCTGCCGGTGATCTCGATGGCGGGCACCTCGCCCATCGCGCGTCGTCGCAGGTGCTGCCAGAGCCGCGGCAGTAGCTCGTCCCCGGCGGCCCGCCACGAGGCGATCTCGCCGACCGTCAGCGGCGTGACGGGCCCTGCCGCCCGCGCGGCGAGCCAGGTGTCGCAGGCGGCCGACAGCAGCCACATCCGGGCGACGGCGACGCCGGGCGATGCGCCGAGGGTGAGGGCGCCGTTTCCGCGCAGCAGCAGCGCCTCGCCGGCCGGCAGGCTGCTGGCCGCGCGCTCGGCCAGCTCAGCCGACCGCAGCAGGCGGGCGCTGTCGTGCACGGGGACCGACTCGCCGAGCCAGGCGGCCTGCCCGTGCAAGGGCACCAGCGCCGAGCACGCGGCCGCCGCGGCGAAGGCGGCGGCCGGCTGGGCGCGCGCGATCGACCCGGCGTCGGGCCTGGCGCGGTAGAGCGCGAGGTGCGCCCACGCCTCGGCCGGGGCGCCGGCTGGCAGCGAGCGCGCGTCAAGTTGCACGTCCACGATCGCGGATCCGGTGACGGTCGCGAGGTCGGCCGCGGGCGTGATCAGCATGCGGTCCCCGGTTCGGGCCGACACGTGGCCGAACGCGGTGACCAGCCCGAGACGGGCCAGCACGTGCGCGGCCAGGGCGAGCTCGTGCCGCTGCGTTGACGCCAGAGTCACCGCGGGGTTCTCCTGCTCTTTCCAGATGACCGGCTGATTGCTAAACTGTATACAGTTTCTCGGGAAAGGAAAAGAGCCGTGATCTCAGGGCTGCATCACTACGCGCTTGAAGTGCCGGACCTGGCGGAGGCGGAGGGGTTCCTGCAGGACTTCGGCCTGGAGACCGGGGAGAAGGACGGCTCGCTCGTTGCCCAGTGCCCGGGCCGTGACCAGGAGCAGGTACGGCTGGTGCAGGCGCCGGCCAAGCGGCTGCACCACGTCTCGTTCACGCTGCGGCCTGGCACGCTGGACGCGGTCCGTGAGCGGATGGAGCGCGCGGGCACGCCGGTGATCGAGCCCCCGGCGGGCGCGGCCGAGCACGGGCTGTGGCTGCGCGACCCCGACGGCACCGCGGTGCAGCTCCTCGACGAGCCCCCCGCGCCGGCCCGCCCCGTTGCCGAGGTGCTGGCCAACGTCGGCGCCACCCGGCAGCGGATCGGCATCGCGCAGTGGCGCCAGGCCACCGCCGACGTGCTGCCGCGCCGCCTCGGGCACACGCTGCTCTTCACGCCGCAGCCGCAGCAGATGACCGATTTCTACACCGAGGTGCTCGGCCTCCGCGTGAGCGACCGGATCCACTCGCTGGTGACGTTCCTCAATGCCGGGCCCGGTGATCATCACATCTTCGGTTTCATCGCGAGCAGCCACCCCGGCTTCCATCACGCCAGCTTCGAGGTGCCGTCCATCGACGCGATCGCGCTCGGCGCCGACCGGATGCGCGCTAAGGGCCGCGAGGCCGGCTGGGGGCTGGGCCGTCACACCATCGGGTCGAACTTCTTCCACTACAACCCGGACCCCTGGGGCTCCTGGATCGAGTGGTTCTCCGACATTGACCAGGTCGATGACAGCTGGGTGGCCGGCGAGTGGGAGGTTCCCCCGCACCTGTGGGGCGCGCCGCCGCCCGGGTCGTTCCTGAGCAATCTCGAGCCGCCCCGCTGAGCCTGCCGTCGGCCCGGCCCGGCCAGTGCGGCCGGGGTCCGCGGGCGGCCCGGGCCGACCGGAGGGGACCGCCGGGCCGGGAGCGCGGCCGCCGGCCGTCTGGCCCGGCGGCTGCGCATCCGGTTAGCCGCGGCTTACGCCGATACCGGGGTGGCGCCAGCGGCGATCTTGCGCATCGCGCTGAGCGTCGCCGCGACCGCCTTGAGGTAGTCGCCAGTCATCGAGTCGGCGTACTCCTGCTCGCCGGGTGAGCCGCCCTCGACGCCGGAGACAACGAGGGCGAAGCTGAACCGCAGGCGCAGGTCGTCGCCGGCGCCCTCGATCTCGTTGGCGATGGTGCCAAGGACCGGGCCCGCTATCCGGGTGAACACGACGCGGTGCGGCGCTTCCAGCGTGATGCGCTCGGTGAAGCGCTGGCCGCGGAAGTCGATGTCGCGGTCGAACACGGTGTCGCTGTGCCGCGCGGTGACCTCGCAGAAGGTCATGCTGGGCACGAACGGCAGCGCGTTGTTGGCCTTGAGCACGAGGCCGTCCCAGACAGCGGCGCGGTCCAGCCGCGGCTCGCCTGGGGCGTTGACGGGCAGCTGGTGCGATACGTAGATCATGACGTCCTTCCCGATGGATCGATGACGGGGTTTTCCAGGGTGCCCAGGCCGTCGATGGTGGTGCGCACGACGTCGCCGGGCCGCAGGAAGAGCCCGCGGCCGGCGCCCACCCCGGACGGGGTGCCGGACGGGATGACGTCGCCGGGCTCGAGCGTGACCACCTCGCTGGCGGCCGAGACGAGCTCGGCGACGGTGCAGATCATGTCGGAGGTCGACTCGTCCTGCTGTAGCTCGCCGTTCACCCACAGGCGCAGGCGCAGATCCTGCGGGTCGGGCACCTGAAACGCGGGCGTGATGCCGGGGCCCAGCGGCAGGGAGCCGTCGACTGACTTCGAGGCGAACCAGTCGTAGACGAAGGCGTCGGCGGGCACGGCCTGGCGCTTGTGATGACCGCGGGCGGTGATGTCGTTGGCCACGCAGTAGCCGGCCACATGGGCCAGCGCGTCCCCGGGGGAGATGTCACGGCCGCCGACGCCGATCACGACGGCGAGCTCGGCCTCCCAGTCGTAGCGGGCCGTCTCGGGGGAATGCACGATGATGGCGTCGGCCGGGCCGATCACGGTGGTGGTCGGCGGCTTGAGGAAGAAGAACGGCTTCCAGCCCTCGGCCGGCACCTCGCCGCCCATCTCCCGGATGTGCCGGCGGTAGTTGACGCCGGCGCAGATGACCTTGCGCGGCCACCGGATCGGCGCCAGCAGGGCGTCGTGCCGCAGCACGGGGGCATCGCCGATCTCGATCGCGCGCAGGATGTCCTCGGCCTGCGCCCAGTCCTCCAGCAGCTCGAGCATCGTGGCCCACCGCTTGAGGTCCGGTGGCGCCACCACGACCCCGTCGGTTCGCAGCGCCGCCACGCCGATGGTGTCGCCGCGCTGATAGGTGGCCAGTGACCAGGTCATGCGGACTCCCACCGGGCGAGTGCCGAGTCGCCCGATATCTGGTCGTGCACGCTGGCGATGTCCAGCTCGCCCCACCCGTCGGCGACCGCCTTGTCGAAGACCGTCTTGGCAGACGCGAAGACCGGGGCCTCCAGGCCAGCGGCGGCGGCGCAGTCCTGCACCTGCTCGAGAATGGCGTGCAGCGTGTCAACCGGGCCCGGGGCGGGAGACCAGGCGCGCTGCCGCATGAGCGGACCGCGCTGCTTCCAGATCGCCGACGCGGCGATGGAGTCGTCGAGGGTGCGCTGGACGAGTTCCAGGTCCAGGCCGCTGCGGCGGGCCAGCACCATCGCCTCGGCGGCAGCGACAGTGTGCACGGCGAGGAGCATGCTCGCGATGTACTTCATCCGCGCGCCGGTCCCGAACGCGCCCGTATACACCCACGGGCCGGAGATGGCGTCAAGCACCGGCCGGACGGCGTCGACGCTGGCCGGGTCACCGGAGGCGAAGGTAGTCGCCAGCCTCGGGCCGACCATCCCCGGGCTGCCGCTGATGGGACAGTCCAGCAGGTCGCCGCCGCGGCCCTGGACGGCGTCGCGGATCCGGCCCTTGTGATCCACGTCGATGGTGCTCATCTCGATGTGGATCATGCCCGGCCGCAGTGTCGTGAGGGTGCCAGCCTCGCCGCAGACGACTTCCTCCACGGCGCGGGCGTCCGGCACGATCGAGAGCAGCACGTCGGCCTGCTCCGCGACCGCGGCGGGCGACGCGGCGGCTATGCCCCCTGCCGCGATCAGCTCGGGTGATCCGCTGCGCCGGTAGCCGATGACCTCGAAGCCTCGCTCCATCAGGTTCCGGGCAATCGGCATGCCCATCTTCCCGAGGCCGATAATGCCGACTCGGTCCATCTCGACCTCCTGAAGTCATGTAGCCGGTCAGTGCCAGTCGTAGGTCCCGGTTCCCAGCGACAGCCGGACGCCGATGCTGCCCTCGTTAAGGCGCCAGCGATGAACCTCGAACGTCCGCAGCCCGGCCCGCGCGAAGGGATCGCCCGCGGCGATGAGGCGGGCAGTCTCCTCGTCCGGCGCGCGCAGCACCGTAACCCCGGAGCCCGGGCCCACGCCAGGTCCTGACAGCAGCGGCCCGGAGGCGAGCAGCACGTCGGTGCGCTCAAGCTCCAGCAGCCAGGCGATGTGCCGCTCGACGTGCGCCTCGATAGCGGCCTGGTCAGTGCCCGCCTGCGGCGTGGACAGCACGAGCCAGTAGTCGCGTCCAAGCAGCCGGGCGGAACTAGCGGGAACCGCTGGCGCCTGACTGCTCACCCTCCAAACTGTATACACTTCTTGTGTTACGTCAAGGGTCTGTTGTGTTACATCTAGCCCGCGGGGCCCGTTAACTGTATGCAGGCTCCGCCCGATCCGGGAGAATAGGCCTATGGCCCGCACCACGCTGATCCCTGCCATCCGCAAGGTTGACCTGCCGCAAACCCGCCAGGCGATTCCGCACGTGCACGCCTATCTGCGGGAGTGCATCCTGGACGGCACGCTGACGCCGGGCACCAAGCTCTCGCAGGTGACCCTCGCCGGGCAGCTCGGGATCAGCCGCACGCCGCTGCGCGAGGTGCTGCGGATGCTGCAGGAGGAGGGCCTGGTCGAGATCGAGCCCAACCAGCGCACCCGGATCGCCGGCCTGGACCCGCAGGAACTCGACGACGTCTACGCGAGCCGGATCCTGCTGGAGACCCTTGCCCTGTCGATGACGATGGGCAGTTTCGGCGGCGCCAGCCGCAAGCAGGCCAGAGTGCTGCTTGCCGCGATGCGGCGAGCCGCCAGGACCGGGGACTTCAACGCCTGGTTCGGGGCGCACGCTGACTACCACCGGCTCATCACCGCTGGCGCCGGGGATGCGCTGCAGCGGCAATTGCAGGCCTTCGCCGACCGGACGATCCGCTACATCCGGATCTACCAGCTGTCCGACCCCGATAGCTGGCAGGCCGCAGGCGACGCCGAGCATGTCCAGATCCTGGAGGCGCTGATCGCCGGTGACGAGCCGGGAGCCCTGGCCGGCATGGCCCACCACCTGGAGCGCACGGCGCTGCGCGTGCTCATCGACTGCGCGCCGGGTTACGTGCCCGTCGCGGTCCCGCACGCCGTGGCCCTCGTCGAGCGCGAGCCGCCTGCCGCCAGCCGCCTTCCTGCCGGCCGGCCCGAACTCACCGCCTGACCGGGCCGGGGGCCAGCGCGGGCGCAGTCATGACGCGGGAACTCCGATTCTCTCCGGCCGCAGCTGGGCCTGACTAGAGACGCGCTTCACCGGGCCGAGCCACATGTCGATGGAACCATTTTCCTCCGGGTCGAAGGTGCGCGGCACCCATGCGGCGTCGTCCTCGATTCGGCGCACGCCGAAGGAGTACTCGTAGGTGAACCCTTCCGGGCCGAGGAAGTACAGGAAGACCGCCGTCGACTGAGGATGCCGGCCGGGCCCCATCTCGATCTCGACACCGTGATCGAGCAGGAAGTGCCAATTGCGGAAGACGTCATCGATGGCGCCGACCTGGAAGTTCATATGGCACAATCCCGGCCCGTCGCCCTTGAAGACGGCCAGCTTGTGGTGGACCGGATCGATCCGCAGCAGGCAGGCCGCGTCGCCGATCCAGTCCGACACCCGCGCGTTGAACCGGGTACTCCAGAACCGGTGTGCCTCATGGACGTCCGGCGCATCCAGGCACAGGTGCCCGAACTCGGTGACGCCGGCCGGCCGGGTGAACGCCACTGGCCGGGTGATGGTCTCCTGCTGGCTGACCAGCTCCAGCCGGTTGCCGAACGGATCGTCAAAGGCGACGAACTCCCGCACCCGGCGGGAGCGGGCCTGCTGCGCCGAGCCCCGGCGCACGGTGATCCCGGACCGTTCGAGCTCGGTCTCCGCGGCGGCCAGCGCGTCGGAGCCGGCCACGGCGAAGCCGGAGGCGATGACGCCGGACGGCCCCTCGACGAGAGCCAGGCAGTGGTGGCGGTGGTCGGCGCGCAGATGGGCGACGCCTACCTCCGTGGTGGCGGCCAGTTCCAGCCCGACGATGTCGGTGGCAAAGCGGACAGCCGTGTCAAGGTCGGCGACGCCGGAACGCACGTAGGCAATATCGGTAAGCGTAATCATCGATATCGCTCAGGCGTAAACGGGCGTGACGTCGATGTAGATCTGCCAGTCGCGGACCAGGTCGCCGTCGTAGATCAGGATGTCGGCGTTAGGGGTTATCACGGTCTTGCCGTCCTTGCGCAGGTACTCGACATCGATCTGCGCGATGACCGTGTCCCCGAACTCCCAGACGTTCCTGATGTGGTGGGTCAGGCCGTCAATGGTGGAGAAGAACCCGGCGACGGCGTCCCTGATAGCCTCGCGGCCGATGGCCGGATCCGCGTTGGCGAAGCGGAACCTCGCGTCCGGGGTGAGATGGGCGACGAACTTGTCGGGGTCGAAGGCGTCGATGTCGGCGAAGACCTTCGCTACGTCTCGGCTCATGGCGCGCTCCCGTCATGGGGGGTCAATGGATGGGGACGCTAAAACTGTATGCAGTTTGCAGGGGATGCGCAATGCCCGGGTTCTCACCCGGCTGCCTCGGCCTCGAAGGCCCGGCGCAGGCCGGCTGTCGCGGCCGGGCTGATGCACAGATGCCAGGCCTGATCTGTGTCAATGACGTTGATATCGCCCCGGTCCTGGCGATCGAGCAGGAGCCCTCGCAGGACACGGTGCGCGTCGAACCGCTGGGACCAGGAGATCTCGATGTCCATGGCGTAGCCAGCGCAGTGCGAGCTTGGCTGCATCGCCGCCAGGCCCAGTGCCCGCAGATGCTGCTGGTGCGCGACGCTGCGCACGAGGCTGGTAACCCAGAGCACCGGCATGTCCAGCGGAGCGGCCGAGGCGAGCTCGCCCGAGATCTGGTTGAGCAGGGCTACAGTCTCGGGCCGGGCACAGGTAAGCCGCAGGCCCGGAATCCGGGGTGTCCGGTCCGGCCACGCGCGGCGCGCGGCGCGCGCGAGTCGCGTCTCGGCCTGGCGCCGGTAACGGAACCGCAGCCGCCCGGCGGACCGGAACGGCTCAAGCTCGACAAGGTCAGCGGCCCGGCGCACGATAGCGTCGGTCGCGTATGTCGGCGCGTTGCCCCACCACATGGCGTCGATCTGGGCGAGCAGGTTCGAGCGGATCAGGGCTATCAGGCCGGCCGCCGTGCCCGCGGCGCTTGGCTGGTAGCTCCGGACCCCGGCGGCCAGCTGGCCGATCGCTCCGTGCAGCCCGGCGGGCGTCGCGGAAAATACCGCGGCGAACTCCGGATCACCGAGCCGCCGGGCCAGTACGGCCTCGGCGGCCAGCGGATCATTCGCGCCGCGGTGGCCGACGACCTCGGCTAGCAGATCGGCGACGGCGCCACGGTATGCGGCTAAGTCGACATGTCTGGTGGCCGGATTTATGCTGGTCAGCCACATGGTGGTGAGCCTCCGGAGGGGTCGACTCCGTCAGACGGCGACTACTGGGTGCCGAGCGTAGCAGCATGGGCGCGAAGCGTTATGTCTTTGCCGATCCGGGCCGGCCGGAACGTCAGCAGGCCGGCGAGCGCCAGACCGGCAGCAGAACCGCCGGGCAGACGAGAACCGCCGGGCAGACGAGAACCGCCGGGCAGACGAGAACCGCCGGGCAGACGAGAACCGCCGGGCCCGTGACCGGATTCTCCCCAGCGAGCCAGGCCCGCTGATCTAAACTCCTTACGTGATCTTCAAGCAGGTCGGAGAGGGACGGCCCTATCCCGACCACTCGTGGAGTTCCCGCGAGTGGGCCGAGATACCGCCCAGGCCTGTGCGGCTCGATCAGCTCATCACCACGAAGAACATGCTCGATCTGCAGCAGGTACTGGCGGAGGACTCAACGTTCTACGGGGATCTCTTTCCCCATGTGGTCCGATGGCGCGGCGAGCTTTACCTGGAAGATGGCCTGCACCGGGCGCTGCGCGCAGCGCTGCACCAGCGGTCCGTGCTGCACGCGAGGGTGCTGGAACTCGGCTAGCGGTTTCCTCCATGGGTATAACGCGGTGACGCGGTCACAGCTGCCGGGCACCTCGGACGTGCGCAGCTATAAGCGTCGCGAGCCGTGCAGCGGGGATCTCCGCGTTCGTTAGCCGCCGCGCATGACGACCAGCGCCGTTGACCCAGGGACCAGCAATGTGAACCGGGCTTTCATAGTGCCTGCTCAGTGGCGGTGGAGGTGGGATTTGAACCCACGGAAGAGTTACCCCTTCACACGCTTTCGAGGCGTGCGCCCTCGGCCACTAGGCGACTCCACCGCGGCTGAGCTTACCTGACCCGGCCAGCCGGCCGGGTGCAGCGGCGACGGCGCGGTCAGCCATCATGACCACCGCGCTGGTTCCTGAGCTGCTCGAAAAAATCGCGCAGCAATGCGCCGCACTCCGTCGCCAGCACCCCGCCGATCACCTCGACGTCCGGCCCGAGCCTGCGGTCATGCAGAACGTCCCGCAGCGAGCCTGCCGCTCCGGCCCGCGGGTCGGCGGCGCCGTAAACCAGCCGGCTCAGCCGCGCAGCGATAACCGCTCCCGCGCACATGGTGCAGGGCTCAAGGGTGACAACGAGCGTGCTTCCGGTGAGCCGCCAGTCGCCGAGCGCGCGTGCCGCCGCGCGGATCGCCACGATCTCGGCGTGCGCCGTGGGATCGGCGTCGGCCTCGCGGCGGTTCCTGGCGGCGGCGACGACCGTGCCCGCCGCGTCCAGCACTATCGCGCCCACCGGCACGTCGCTGCCGGGGGCGGCCACCGCCTGCTCGATCGCCATCCGCATGGCAGGCTCGAAGGACGCGAGATAGCCGGTGGTCACGGGCCGACCGCCGGGCCGGCCGCCGGGCCGGTCAGCTCACCGGCCGATGGCGACATCAAGCGCCCGCTCCAGCGCCGGGCCGAACCCGAGCCTGCGGGCGATGCTCGCCAGTACCTCATCGGGGAACAGGTCAAGATCCCCCGCGAGCATGCCGAGTTCCATCTCGTCGATGCCGAGGTCAGCGAAGATGGACAGATCGCCGGCGGGCAGCACCTGATCGAGTTCCTCGTATTCGGGGACGGGAATATCCAGATGGTCCAGCACCTGGCGGGCCAGCGGCCAGTCCACCGACGCCGTGAGGTCAGACAGGAAGACCGACACCTGGCTGCCGACGACGCGCAGAGCCACGAAGAAGTCGTCGCCGACCGCCGCCAGGCCGATCGTCCCGCCGATGCTCGGCTGCTGCCGGAGAGCGCGGATAAGGCTATCCAGGTGCTCAGCGAAGCCGGCGGGCAGGACCTCGGCTTCCCACGCATCGTCTTCCCTGTAGACGATGACGGAAAAGTCGCTACTGCTCACCTCTGTCATCGTCTCTCCACCGGCGCGGCCTTCCACGAAAGGAATGGTGTCAGATTCCCGGGCCGGCCGCTGGCCGATCAGCGGGCACGCCGCAGCAGCGACCGATGAGTGCGGAACTACTACGACTCGATATGATATGGGCACTCACTGTAGCCAATCTAAGCAGGCCCTTCACCAGCAACACTCATCCGTAACGATTCACACACCCGTCCCGGCGCGGTATGATCATGACCGTCAGCAGGTCAGCTAACGTTGTCTTTCTGGCTGACTACATTGGCCTGGAAAATTGTGCTGGGTTAAACTGAGCCCAGCGACCGAGTAAGTCTCTCCGAGCCCGGCGGGAGGTGAACGTTACGTGCTGAAAAAGATCCTCACCTGGGCGATCGCCATCTTCATCGTTTTCTACCTGGCCACTCAGCCAGTTGGCGCCGCCCATGCGCTGCACTCCGCCTTCAACGGGCTGCACTCCGCCGGGACATCACTGTCAACGTTCGTCAACTCTCTCTAAGGGCCATGACGCAGACAAGGGGCCGGGTGTCAGGCCCGGCGGCAGTCGATCGGTACTTACTGCCACGAGAACGCGAAATGCGCGTGATCACGGTACGTAAGCATCAGGCTGTGCTGATCATCCCGATCGCCGAGGCCGTCGGCGGGCTCGTCGCCGCCTTCCTGCTGAGCGCGACAGTCCTGCGCGATAATACGCCTCTTCGCTGGGTCGTCTGGATCGCCTGGATGGCGCTCGCCCTTAACCTGATCTGGAAAGCCGTCAACTGGGCGGTCGACTACTTCGTGGTTACCTCTCAGCGGATAATCCTGACTACGGGGCTGCTCACCCGCAAGGTGGCGATGATGCCGCTGGGCAAGGTCACCGACATGAGCTTCCAGCGATCCTTTGCTGGCAGGCTGTTCGGCTACGGCGAGTTCATCATCGAGTCGGCCGGCCAGGAGCAGGCGCTCAGGAACATCTACTACATCCCCTATCCCGAGCAGCTCTACCTCGACGTATGCGAGATGCTCTGGCCAGCGACTCCGCCGCCCGACTGCAAGATGTGCAACGGCAGCGGCAACGTCGTGATGGCCGAGGAGAGCCGGCTGATCGCGGTCACCTGCCCGAATTGCGGCGGGACCGGAAAGGCTCCTCCGCCGGTCGCCCGATATGACGACACCCTTATCGAGGGCAGCGACCCGAACCGCGACCCTAACGAAGACTAGCCGCCTCAGGCCGCATGACACGGATGCGGATCAGGCCGCCTCAAGCGGGCGCAATCGGGCGTCAGGCGCGGCGGGCGGCCATAATCAGTCGCGTGACCAGAGCCGCGTGGGTCCCGCACGAGCAGCGATACGTTACCGTCGGCCCGCGATCGCCAGCCATGATGGCCAACCCGTTCCGGCGGCATCCGCTGACCCGGTATGAGTGGGCGTGGGACCGGGTCGCGACCGGGAGCGGCTGTCATCTCGACGTCGGCTGCGACGCGGGCGTGCTCGTCGCCGCGCTGCACGAGGGAACAAGCCGGGCCGTCGTGGGCGTCGATGTCGACCGCTCGCTGCTCCTGCGCCTGCGGGACCGGCTGCCTGACGGGCATGCCGTGCAGGTGGGACCGCTCGATCCGCTGCCCTTCGCCGACGCCACGTTCACCACTGCCACGGTCCTGGAGGTGGCTGAGCACGTGCCCGACGAGCGGGCGCTGCTGGCCGAGGTGGCCCGCGTCCTGGCGCCGGGAGGCCGCCTTCTGCTCAGCGTTCCGGCAGCGCACGCGTTCTCTTTCCTCGACCCCGACAACGCCAGGCTGCGCTGGCCCGTTCTCTACCGCCTGGCCTGGCGGATCCGGCGGAGAGACAGCGCCCGCCGGCCGGGCACAGCGGGCCAGCGGGCGGGCACAGCGGGCCAGCGGGCGGTGGCCGGCCCGGTCGGCAACGGGATCACCGAGCGGGCCGAGCACACGAATTTCGAGCCCGCGGCCATCGCCGCGCTGATCGAGTCTGTCGGGCTGCGGCTCGATCGCGAGGAGGGATCGGGCCTCTTCTTCCGGTGGTTGCAGATCCCGGCGCTACTGCTCCCCGGAGCCGCCGGGCGTCTTGCCGAGCGCCTGATGGTGGCCGACGCTCACCTGTTCGCCGGTCCGCCCGGCACGGGACTGACGCGCCGCGCCAACCTGTTCGTCACCGCCATCAAGGATCATGCTCAGCCCGCCCGGCCGTAGCTGCTGCCCGTCGTGCTGAGCCGGTCTTCTGCTCGTGACGGCCATGCCGAAGGCTGCGACCACCAGGCCGCCGATGACATCGAGCACGAAATGGTTGGCTGAGGACAGGACGACGAACGCGGTGGCTGCCGGGTAGAGCCAGCCGAGATACCGCCACCGGCTGCGGGTGGTGGTGACAACGGCGATAGCGCACCAGGCGGCCCAGCAGACATGCAGGCTGGGCATGGCGGCATACAGGTTGACCGCGCTGCTCACGCCGTGCGGATCGGCTGAGCCCAGGATGTCGCGGGTGACGAGGGTATCGACCATGCCGGGGATGGCGAAACGGGGCGGGGCAACCGGCCACGTCCAGAACACGATGTTCGCGCCGACGCTGGCCAGGACCAGCGCTGAGCGCAGCCGGGGAAAGGCAGCTGGCCTGCGCAGGTACAGCCAGGCCAGCACCAGGGGGGTGACGATGAAGTGCAGCAGCCCGTAGTAGTAGCCGGTCGCCAGGGGCAGCACGGCGTCGGCCGAGATCAGGTGATTGAGGAATGGCTCGACGTTCAGGTGCAAATGCTGCTCTGCCCGGTAGATCTCGGCCGCATGCGCGAACGCCGCGCGGGAGTCCGCGGGGAGCGCAAGGCGGACAAGGGACGGCGCTGCATAGCCGGCCCCCAGGGTGAGCAGTTCGAGTCCCGCGGGCAGACGCGGCCAGGCCAGCAAGTGACGGGCGGCGGGCGGAAGCGCCGTCGTCCGGCCGCTCCCTCTCGCTGGCAGCAGGAGGGCGCTGCGCGCCGTCATCATCTCGCTCATGGGCCCCGCAGTCATTCCGTCCCCGATAGAATCTTGCTAGAAAGATGTTAGTGAGAGAATTAACTTTCTGGCAAGATGCTTGCGCCGCCGTGACGTCCGTATAGTTGAGGCATGGCAACGCCCATCGCCCAGTCGCGGCCGGCCGAGCCGGCCCCTTGCGGTCCTGTGGAGGGCTGCTCATCCGATGAGCTAGCCAGCGCGTGGACCAGCATCGTCCGTGGCTACAGCCACGTGACGGAGTTGCTCACCGAGCAGGTCGAGCGTGCGACCGGGCTATCCGCGCCTTCCTTCTTCGCGCTCGTCTGGCTGCTGCGCGGCAGCGCCGACGCGGTGTCACTGACGACGCTGGCCCGGCACGTCGCGTTCTCCAGCGGAGGCTTCACCAAGCTGGCCGACCGGCTGGAGCAGGCGGGACTGATCGAGCGGCAGCCCTCGCCGTCGGACCGCCGGGTGACCAACGCCGTACTCACCCCGCTCGGCCGGGCGCAGGCCGAGCGCGCGTTCGCCGTCTACTGCACCGGACTGCGCGAACTCGTGCTGCAGCGGCTGGGCCTCGACGGGCTGCACGTCCTCGCCGACCACATGAGCCGCCTCAGCGGCGACCTCACGCCCGGGGACTAAGGCGTCACGCCCGGGGCCCGTGCCAAGGGCACGGGCTCCCGGGCAAGGGCGGAGGCTCGGGGATTTGAACCCCGGATGGCCGCGAAGCCAAACCGCATTAGCAGTGCGGCGCCATAGACCGGACTAGGCGAAGCCTCCTGATGACCTGACGGTCGGCCCTCAGGGTACCGGTATCCCCGGAGACCCGGCAAAGCACTAAGCCGCGTCCGGCGGCGCGGCTCAGCGGGCCTCGATGACCTCGTAGTCACCGCGGGCATAGGACTCGCGGATCCGGGTCTTCGCGAACTTGCCGACGCTGGTCTTGGGCACCTCGGCGATGAACGACCATCGCTCGGGGAGCTGCCAGCGCGGCACCTGGCTACCGAGGAAGGCCCGCAGCTCCGCGGCGGTCACCGACGAGCCCTCCCTGACCACGACGGCGGCCAGCGGCCTCTCCCCCCACCGCTCGTCCGGCACGCCGATGACCGCGGCCTCCGCGACGTCGGGATGCGCCATCAGCACGTTCTCGAGCTCCATCGAGGAAATCCACTCGCCGCCCGACTTGATCACGTCCTTGGCCCGGTCGGTCAGCGTGACGTAGCCGAGCCGGTCGATGGTGCCCACGTCGCCGGTTCGCAGCCAGCCGTCGCGGAACTTCTCCGGGTCGTCGTCCTTGTAGTAGGCCCCGGTGACCCAGGGCCCGCGGACCTCGACCTCGCCGACGGCCTCTCCGTCGTGCGGCAGCACCGCGCCGCCGTCACCGATAAGACGGCCCTCCACCGCGCACATCAGCCTGCCCTGCGTGTCGCGATAGGCCCACGCCTCGTCGGCCGGGGTGCCGGCGGGCGGATGCGCGACGCTGCCGAGCGGCGACGTCTCCGTCATCCCCCACGCCTGCACGATCCGGACGCCGAGCTCCTTCTCGTACGCCTCCTGCAGCGCGTGCGGGACCGCCGAGCCGCCGCAGGGCACGATGCGCAGCGAGGACAGGTCCCCGCCGTTCGCCCGGACGTGCGCGAGCAGCGCGTTCCAGATCGTCGGCACCGCCCCGGCCAGCGTCGGCCGCTCGGCCTCGATCAGCCGGACCAGCGGCCCCGGCTGCAGGAAGCGGTCCGGCATGATCAGGTCCGCCCCCGCCAGCACCGCGGCGTACGCGAGTCCCCAGGCGTTGGCGTGGAACATCGGCACCACCGGCAGGACCTTGTCCTGCTCGGACAGCGCGAACACGTTGCCCAGGCACACGCCCAGCGAATGCAGGTAGGTCGAGCGATGGCTGTAGACCACGCCCTTCGGGCCCCCGGTCGTCCCGCTCGTGTAGCACATGGCGGCGGCCAGCCGCTCGTCGATCTCGGGCCAGTCGAATGAATCAGGCTGCGCCGCGAGAAGGTCCTCATACGAGTGCACCTCCGGGCCCTGGCCTTCGAGGCTGGCCAGCACCGAGCTATCCGTTCGGCCATCTTTTCCTGTCACCAGGACGTGCCGGATGGCCTTCGCATACGGGAGCACGCGCGCGAGCAGCGGGACCAGCGTCTCGTCGACGATGACAACGTCGTCGCTGGCGTGGGCGGCGATATAGCCGATCACCTCGGGATCGAGCCGGAGGTTCAGGGTGTGCAGTACCGCGCCCATGGAGGGAACCGCGAGGTAGGCCTCCAGGTGCTCGGCGTTGTTCCACATGAGCGTGCCGACGCGCTGGTCAGCGTCCACCCCCAGGCCGCGCAGGGCGTTCGCCAGCCGGGCCGAGCGCGCGCCCGTCAGCGCGTAGGACTGCCGCCGTGTTCCGTCCGGCGTGCAGGTCACGACCTCGCGGTCCCCGTAGGCCGAGGTGCCGTACCGCATCAGCGCGGTCACGGTCAGCTGCACGTCCATCATCGTGCTGCGCACGGGCGACCTCCTGCTTCACGTGCCCGGCGGCTGCCCGCTGCGGGTCCGCCGGAATCATCCATGGGCGGGGCGGAATTGTCCCTAGGGTGGATAGTGCCACGCCAGCGGCGAAACGTCACTCCGGCCGCGGCCGGCAACGTCACTCGGCCAGCAGGTCGGCGTCGATCCGGAGCTTCGCCATCGCGCGGGAGACCGTGCTCTTGACCGTCCCGAGGCTTACCCCGAGCGCGTCGGCGACCTCTGCCTCGGTCATGTCCTCGTAATAGCGGAGCATCACCGCCGCCCGCATCCGCTGCGGCAGCCGGTCGATCGCCCGGCGGAGCGCGTCCCCCAGATCGCTGTCCCCGGCCGGATCGGCAATCGCCCGGTCGGGGATCTCGTCGGTGGGGTACTCATCCAGCCGCCGGCGCCGCCACCAGGAGATGTGCGTATTCACGATCGCGCGGCGCACGTACCCGTCCAGCGCCCCGCGGTCCTCGATCCGGTTCCACGCCAGGTACGTCTTGGCCAGCGCGGCCTGGACCAGATCCTCCGCATCGGCGCGGTTGCCGGTCAGCAGGTAGGCCGTCCGGAGCAGCGAGTGGCTCCGCCTGGTCACGTACTCGCGAAAACCATGATCATCCGCGTCTGGCGGCGGGCTCGCGCGTTCGCCGGGCCCTGACCCTGGTCCCGGCCCTGACCCTGGCCCTGGCAGGCGTCCGTGATCTGCTGGTCCGGCCCGCGCAGAACTGTGCGCGCGCGTATCAGCCACTTAGTGATCGCCCCCGAGGCTCACGCCTCCACCGTACCCAGTCAGCCGCAGCCAGATGCCCAGCCGGCGATGTTAGCGGCGAGCTTGTCGGCTGGATATTGATAGATTACGACACTATTTTCGGCCGCACCGTAAAGACGTATATGTAGGACCTCCGGCGGGAAGGTCACCGAAACGCTTAACGTGGGACAGTGTGAACACGCATGGTCATGAGGCTGGCACTGACAGTCCGGAGGGCGGATGCTGGACGCTCGCGGGGATCACGCATGCTGCGATCGCTGCGCGGGCCCGGGGACGGCGGCCCGGATCGCACGGCGGCGGCTGCTGAAGGCCGCGGTATTCCGGCCGGTGCCTGATCGCAGGCTGGCGGCGTTCGCCACCAACGGCGAGCTCCCCCGCGTGATCACCGGGACGGTCATTGACGTCAGCCCGCATTTCCTCGTCTTAAGCCACGGCAGCGGCCAGGACCGGCTCGCCCTGACCCCGGACGCGACCGCATGGCGGGGCGGCCCGCTGGACCCGGCGGCCGTGCGGCCAGGCGATCAGGCGGTCGTGCGGCTGCGCGCGGCGGCTCGCGGCGTGGCCGACCGGATCTGGGCGAACATCGGCCGGGTGACGGGCACGATCGTCGAGCGCACCGGGGACGGCCTGCTCGTCGACGAGGGGACGACCAGGAAGCGCCAGTTCGTCAGCATCCCGCCGCGCGCGTCCGGCCGCATCCAGGTCCGCTTCCCCAGCCTCGAGCCCGGCTACCTCATCGACCTGATCGGGCTTCGCCGCAGCGGGGCGCTTGAGGCCCTCGTCCCGGCCACGTACCAGCCTGCCTACCGCGTCGGGCAGCTGCCGGCGGCCGGACTGCCCGCGCCCGCGCTGGTCAGCGGTCATGTGCCGGACGCCATCAGCGGATCGGCGACGTGGCACGAGCCGGGCGGCGAGCCGCCGGGGATCCTGGGACTCGGCTATCCCGCGCTTGATCCTGAGGTCCGCTGCGCCGAGGGCCCGGGCCCGCAGGTTCCCGGCAACGTGCGGCTGCCCTACCTGTCCATCGGCAGCGTCCTGCTGGTCAGGAACGACTGCACGGGAAGCTCCTGCGCCCTGCCGGTCACCAGCTGCGCCGCCGTCGGGCGGCTGTTCAACGACCGCTGCGTCACCTGCGGCACCTCGCCGCGCAGCCGGGTCGCCGACCTGACCCAGGCCAGCTTCGTCGCGCTCGGCGGCGAGCTGGAGCGGGGCTGCTTCAACGCGACGATCACGATCGGCGGCTGATCATGCTGCTCCCGGTGGTGTTACGCGAGGTGCAGGTCCCGCTGCTGGCGTCAATGCTGCTGGGGGGTTGTGCCGCGAAGCTCGCGCACGTGCTGCGCGCTCGTTCAGTCGGCGCCGCGCTCGGCCCGACCGTGCTGTTCCCCGCGGGCCTGCGGCGCCCGGTCGCCGTGGCGATGTGCGCATCCGAGTTCGTGCTCGGCGTCGGGCTGATCCTCACTGCCGGGCGGATCGGCCGGGGGGTGCCCACGGACGCCGTGCGGCTCGGCACCGCGCTGCTGTTCCTCGTCGCCACCGGCGCCCTGATCGAGCTGCGGGGAAGCAGGCCGGACGTCGGCTGCGGGTGCTTCGGCGAGTTCAGCACGGCCCCGGTCAGCGGCCGCGCCCTGGCCAGATCCGCCCTGCTCGCCGTCGCCGCGCTGATCACGGTGGGCCTGCCGCCGCTGCGGCCGCCGATGCCCGGCGTCGCGGCGATACTGCCGCTTGGCCTGTTCGCCGCCGAGCTGGCGGTGATCGCGATGCTGTCACCCGAGGTCAGCGAGGGACTGATCCGGCTCGGCTACTCGGAGCCGTGCGAGCTGCGCCTCGTCCCGGCGGACCGGACCGTGACCTCGCTGCGCCGGAGCTCGCAATGGCGCAGGCACGCCAGCATTATCACCGCCGCCGAGCCGGCCGACATGTGGCGTGAGCTGTGCTGGAGGTACGTGGTGTACCCCGGCGAGGTAAGCGGCAGGCCGGTCGAGCTGGTGTTCGCGGTGTTCCTCAGGAAGCACCGGCCGGCCATCCATGCGGCGGTCGTCGACGCGGCCAGCGGGACAGCCGCGGAGCCGATGCCGGGATCCGTCCGCCCGGCCAGCGATCCCGAGCGGATCCGCCGGCTGGTGCGCGCTCCCGCCCCGTTGCTCTCCGCACTGACCGATCCCGGCCTCGGGATACCGGCCGTACGGGGGTCCGGGACGGGCGATCTGCCGCTTTCTAGGGATCTCTAGGGTCTGCGGTAGACAACCGCAGAGTGCGGGAGAAATGGCGAGCGAGCGATGACCGGCCGCCCCGAGCCCCGGGCGGCCGCAAGCCGGGTCGCGAGCCCGGGTCGCGAGCCCGGCTCGCGAGCCCGGTCGCTGGCCCGTCAGCCGGGCTGCGCGCGCAGGAAACGTCCGAAGTGCGGGACGGTGAAGGCGATCAGGCCGCGCTCTGAGCTGTAGATCAGCCCCTTCTTGATCAGGCTGTCGCGCGCCGGCGAGACGCTGGACGGCTTGCGGCCGAGTTCCTCGGCGACCTGCGCCGTCTGCACGGGCTCGTCGCCGAGCACCGCCATCGCCCGCATGTACTCGCGCTCGGCCGGGGTGGCGCGCTCGTACCTGCTGCCGAAGAAGCCGACCGCGAGCTCGCTCGCGG
>Ga0302325_10001085_pt1 | contig 70978 bp, 58 predicted proteins | sample Palsa_T0_2_FD_201948 | JGI IMG/M metagenome (GOLD analysis project Ga0302325, IMG submission 201948) | Peat permafrost microbial communities from Stordalen Mire near Abisko, Sweden - Palsa_T0_2 | ecosystem: Environmental > Terrestrial > Soil > Palsa > Peat permafrost | place: Sweden: Abisko...
CCCGACCCTGGCCACCGACCCGCTGCTGCTGTACTTCACCTCGGGCACCACGTCACTGCCGAAGCTGGTCGAGCACACGCACGCGTCCTACCCGGCCGGCCACCTGTCCACGATGTACTGGATCGGCTTGCGGCCCGGCGACGTGCACCTGAACATCTCCTCGCCCGGCTGGGCCAAGCACGCCTGGAGCAACGTGTTCGCGCCGTGGATCGCCGGCGCGGCCGCGCTCGTACTCGGCCACGAGCGGTTCTCCCCCGCGATCCTGCTGGACGCGATCCCGGCCTGCGGGGTGACGTCGCTGTGCGCGCCGCCGACGGTCTGGCGGATGCTGGTGCAGGCCGACCTGGCCGGCTGCGACGTGCGCGGACTGCGGGAGTGCGTCGGCGCGGGCGAGCCGCTCAACCCGGAGGTCATCGAGCAGGTGCGGCGGGCCTGGAACATCACCATCCGGGACGGCTACGGGCAGACGGAGACCACCGCGCAGATCGGCAACTCACCCGGCCAGCCGGTGCGGACCGGCTCGATGGGCCGGGCGCTGCCGGGCTACGAGGTGACGCTGGTCGACCCGCTGACCGGCGAGCCTGGCGAGGAGGGCGAGATCTGCCTGGACCTGTCACGGCGGCCGCTCGGGCTGATGACCGGCTACCGCGGCGACCCGGAGCGCGCCGCCGAGGCGATGCGCGGCGGCTACTACCACACCGGTGACGTCGCCGCGCGGGACGCCGACGGCTACATCACCTACATCGGGCGCACCGACGACCTGTTCAAGGCGTCGGACTACCGCATCTCGCCGTTCGAGCTGGAGAGCGTGCTGATCGAGCACGAGGCGGTCGCCGAGGCGGCCGTGGTGCCCTCGCCCGACCCGCTGCGGCTCGCGGTCCCGAAGGCGTACGTGGTGCTGGCCGCGGGCTTCGACCCGTCCGCGGACACCGCGCTCGCGATCCTCGCCTATGCCCGGGGGCGGCTGGCCCCGTACCAGCGGATCCGGCGGCTGGAGTTCGCCGAGCTGCCGAAGACGATCTCGGGCAAGATCCGCCGGGTCGAGCTCCGGGCACAGGAGGATCACCGGCACGGCGCGCGCGGCGGGTCCGGGGCGAGCGGGAGCGGGGCGAGCGGGAGCGGGGCGAGCGGGAGCGGGGCGAGCGGGTCCGGGGCGAGCGGCGGCCAGGCAGGCGCGCCGGACCGGCGGGGCGTTACCGAGTTCTGGGAGGACGACTTCCCAAGCCTCAAGACCTAGATCCGCGATATTGGAATCTTATACCGGATTATATGAGCAATAAACGACTCAGTATCCGTTTCTGGTTTATAGAATCCGGTAGAAGATGGCGCAATCGTAAATATTTGTACCATATTTGTAATTTGGGCGGTTTTTTTAGTAAGCGTAGGCTGTCTCCTTGTGACTAACTGGCCCCGGTTAGGCGCAACGCCACCAGACGAAACGAGCCTTAATGGACAACACGAAGGCGGCCGCGGCAGCACCCGGCACTCCGCTGCCGACCGTGGCCATTGATATCCCGTCAGCGCAGATCCTGGCGGATTACGCCTCGATCCTGCAGGATCTCCAGTTCGTCATGGAATGCTGCAAGCGCCTCCTCACCGAGCTCGCGGCACCCGAGGATGACCGGGACCCGGTCGTGCCGCAGGCGCTCTGGTCGGCCGCGCTGGTGGCGTACGCTCGCTGCTTCGGCACCGGCAGGCGGTTCGGGCTCGCCGCCGAGGACGTCCGGACCCTGCCCCTGCAGGGCGAGGTGATGAAGTATCACCAATGGCTGACTGACGAGCGCAAGAGGAATATCTCGCATTCATCGAAGCCTTTCGAGGCGGCCAGGGTGGGAGCGGTTCTTTCTCAGCCGGAGGCGGCCAGACGGCAGGTTCAGGGCATCGCCGTCCTTTCCATCAGCCATATCCTCGTGGACGAAACCGGCGTGCGGCAGCTGGGCGGGCTGGCCGCGGAACTGGCGAAGCAGACGGCCGGGAAAGCGCAGGAGCAGCAGGACGTCGTGCTCGCTGACGTGCAGCGGCTGGACATCGACCGGCTGTACGCGTCGCCGCCGCTGCGCAGTCACGATCCTGCCGCCGAGCCCGCCGTGGAGGCCGCCACCGGCACCGCCACCGGGGCCGCGGCCGCGAGCGCGGGCGAGCCCGGGTAACGCGGTCCCGGTCAGCCACGGGCCGTGACGCCCGTCACCACCCAGCGGCCCCGCGCGGTCCGCGCCAGCATGCCGATCAGCCGGGCGCCGATGAACGCCGCGAGCCCGGCCCAGACCCCGCCGATGCCCCAGTGGAAATGCAGCGCGGCCAGCGTGATCGGGCAGAACACGCCGATCCCGGCGATCAGTGTCACGGTCCGCAGGAAGCCGACATCCCCGGCCCCGATGAGGACCCCGTCCAGCGCGAACACCACTCCGGCGGCCGGCTCCAGCCCGATGAACCACGGCCAGAGCAGGTGAGCCTGCTGCCGTACCGCGCCAGACGACGTGAAAGCGTCCGGAATGAGGAACCAGCCAGCGGCCAGCACGGCGCTGAACACGATTCCCGCCGCCAGCCCGTACCGCGCCACCTGCCAGGCGGTGCGCCGGGCCTGGTCCGCGTCCCCGCCGCCCAGCGCCGCGCCGACCAGCGACTGGGCGGCGATCGCGAACGAGTCGAGCAGCAGCGCGGTGAACTCCCATAGCTCCAGCCCGATCTGATGGGCGGCGACCTGCGCGGTGCCCATCCGCGCGGCGACCGCGGCCGCGGTGAGGAACGACGCCTGGAAGCCCGCCTCGCGCAGCAGCAGTTCCCTGCCCACGCCGAGCTGGCCGCGCAGCACGGTCCAGCGCGGCCGCCACCGGCTACGCTCGCCGTGAGCTGCCCGCAGGAAGAGCGCGCCGCCGACCACCTGGGCGCTGACGTTGGCCACCGCGGAGCCGGCCAGGCCGAGCCCGAGCGGGTAGACCAGGATCGGCGACGCCACCGCCGACAGGGCGTTGGCGATCAGCACGATCCGGACCGGGCGGCGGGTGTCCTGGACGCCGCGCATCCAGCCGTTGCCGGCCAGCACCAGCAGGATCCCGGGAATGCCCAGCACCGCGATGCGGAACCAGGTCTGCGCCGCGCTGGCGATCGGCCCGTTGCCGCCCGCCAGCAGGTGCAGCAGCGGCCCGGCGAACAGCTCGCCCGCGCCGGTGGCGACGACGCCGAGCGCCAGCGCGAGGACTGAGGCCGTCGTCCCCTCCTCGACGGCCCGGTGCCGCTGGCCCGCGCCGAACCAGCGCGCTGCCCGGGCGGTGGTCCCGTAGTCGAGGAACCCGCCGATCATCGCGACCAGCGACAGCAGCGTGCCGCCGATGCCCAGCGCGCCGAGCGGCAGCGGGCCGAGGTGACCGACCACCGCGGTGTCGATGAGCACGAACGACGGCTCGGCCGCGAGCACCACGAAGGCCGATGCCGACAGCCGCAGCATCCGGCGCGTGCTCAGCGCGGGCGGCGCGAGGGCCTGGCCAGGTTCAGCTGGTGACATCAGCGGTCGTGAACCGGGCCCAGGCGATCGCGCCGAAGATGATCACGTACACGGCGTAGGACAGCAGCCCGTGCGCCAGGTCGGTCCAGGCGACCGGCGACCTGAGCAGCGCGTCGAACGACAGCCAGAAATGGGTCGGCAGGTACGGGTGCACCGAGGCGAACTGCGGCACGCTGTCGACGACCTCGCTGGCGATCGCGAGGACGAGGATCGCGGCGATGGCGCCGATGGGATGCTCGGTGAAGGTCGACACCGCCAGCCCGATCGCGGCCAGCGCCGCCATGGCGGCGGCAACGTACAGCGTGATGAACGCCAGCCGCAGCAGCCCGGCCCCGAGCGAGATGGTCGTGCCCGACAGCAGCGTCACCGGCCCGACCGGGAACAGGATCGCGCCGACGATCAGCGCAGCGATCGTCACCACCGTGCACGCGGCCACGCAGAAGACCACGAGGGCGGCGTACTTGATCCCGAGCAACCTGGTCCGCCCGGCGGGAATCGTGAGCAGGTAGCGCAGCGTCCCGTGATTGGCCTCGCCGGCCACCGAGTCCCCGGCGACCACCGCGACGGCGAGCGGGAGCACGAGCGTCAGCAGCAGGGTCAGCGAGACCAGCGCGAGGAACACGCCGTTGCCCGCCACCTGGCTGATGAACGCCGGGCCCTGGCCGCCGCGGCCTTCGCCGGCCGACAGCCTCAGCGCGATCCCGATCAGCACCGGGATAACCGCGAGCACCGCGAGCAGGGCGAGGTTCCGCCAGCGCAGGAAGATAAGGCTGAGCTCCGACCGCAGGAAACGCGTCCAATGCCGAACGGAGGACAGGGGGCCGGTGACGAGCAGCGCCGCCCCGGGCGGCAGGCGGGTGGCGTCAGCCGTCGACATCGAATCCCTCGCCCGTGAGCTCGACGAACAGGTCCTCGAGGCTGGACCGGGGCGACTCGAGCCCGGCGACCGGGACGCCGGCGTACACGAGACGCTTGCAGACCTCTTCGGGCGCCTGCCCGGCGAGCTGCGCGCTCGCTTCGCCCCCGGCCACGCGGATGTCCTGCAGGCCGAGGCCGGCCAGGATCTCGCTGGCCTGCTCGGGCTCCGTGGTGCGGATCAGGATCCGGGTCGCGCCGCGGCCGCGCAGTTCCTCCAGCGTTCCCTGGAACACGAGTTTCCCGGTCCGCATCACCCCGACGTGCGTGCAGATCTGCTCCACTTCGGCGAGCAGGTGGGAGGAGACAAAGACGGTGGTCCCGGCGGCAGCGATCTCCCTGATCAGGCCGCGCACCTCCCTGGTGCCCTGCGGGTCAAGGCCGTTGGTCGGCTCGTCCAGGATCAGCAGCTCGCGCGGCCGGAGCAGGCCGGCCGCGATCGCCAGCCGCTGCTTCATGCCAAGGGAGTAAGCACGGTAATGCTTCCGCGCCGCGGCGAGCAGGCCGACCCGGTCCAGTGCCTCGCTGATCCGCGCGTCGGCGGTGCGCGGGTCGGCCGTCCGGTCGGCGGCGTCGCACCTGGCCAGGTTGGCGCGGCCGGACAGCTGCGAGTAGAACGCAGGCCCCTCGACTAGCGACCCGACCCGGGTCAGGACGGTGTTCGTGCCGGCCGGCATGGGCACCCCGAGCAGCGTGTGGCTGCCGCTGGTGGGCTGGACGAGCCCCAGCAGCATCCGGATCGTGGTGGTCTTGCCCGATCCGTTCGGGCCGAGGAACCCGTAAACGGAGCCGTGCGGCACGGCAAGGTCGATGCCGCCCACGGCGAGCTGGCCCCCGCGGAACCGCTTGGCCAGCCCGCTTGTCGTGATCGCGGGCCCGGCATCGCCCGGCTGCTGGCCAGCCTCGGCGGGTTCCCGGCCAGCCTCGGCACGCCGCTGGCCGGGCTCGGCGGTCAGCGGCCCGTCGTCGGCCCGCCCGAAGCTGATCTCGTCCCGCTGCTCGCCAGCGCGCGAGGCAGCGCTCACTTCGCCTGTGCCGCGTCGGCGTACAGCACCGACGGCGTGACGGCGCCGATCAGCACCTTGCCGTCACTGGTGATCAGCACGGACAGCAGGCTGGTGCGCAGCAGCCTGCCGCTGCCCCACGAGCCGTGCACCGGGGTGGCGGTCCGCAGCAGGGCCCCGGCCTCGCCGCCAGCGGCACCGGTCAGGCCCGCAGCCGGCAGCACGGCCACGGACAGCCAGCCGGTGCCGATTACCCTGGCCGCGCTTCCCGCGCCGGCCGGGAACGTCCCCCCGGCCAGTGGTGCGTAGGCGTACCAGCCGAAGCCTCCCCCGTTGTACACGCCCGGATGCAGGCGCCGGGCATGTGCCATGTTCGCCCGCAGCGCCGTCAGCAGGTGCTGGCGCTCGAGCTTGGTCAGGCCCTTCGGCAACACGATCCGGGCATTCCTCGTGACGCCGCGCGGCAGTTTCACGGCTGTCCCGCTGATCTGCACGGGGCCCTTCGGCAGGCTGCCCGGGCGAACGGCCTTCGCTCGCACCCAATTGCCGCCCTTCGGCAGGCTCCCCAGGCGGACGGCCTTCCCGCCCGGGACCGTGACGAGCGCTCGGCGGATCACGATGGGCAGGGCGCGCAATCGCAGGCCGGCCGGAATCCTGGCGATCTTCCCGCGCGGGATCGCGATGGCCACCTTGCGGCTGATAGCGGGCACGCCGCCCAGCGGCGGACCGGCCGGGAGCCTGACCGTCCGCACCCGGGCACCGGGCGGCGGCGTGAACGTGAAGTTGGAGGCGGCCGGGCGGGCGAACGAGATCGAGGTGAAGCCGATCTGGTAGGCCGGGCTGGCGGCACCGCGGGCGAATACCTGGACCCGCAGCGGCAGGTAGTTGCTGGCGTCGACGGCGATGCTCACCCGGCCGACGAGGGAACTGGAGCTCTTCGGCGCGAGCGTGAGCTGATAGGCGGGCTGCCCCGCGATCGTCACGTTGCTCTGCACGCCCACCGTGGTGGTCGGCCCGACGGCGGCCAGCAGCCGCTGGGCGACCTGCTGCGGCGTCGGCGCAGCGAGGTGAATATGCAGGGTGCTCTGATAAGCCCGGCTCGACGAGGCCCCGCTCGACGAGCGGGCTACCTTCCAGGCCCGGCTCGACGAGGCCACCTTCGACGAGGGTCCGCTCGACCAGGCGGAGTTGCTCGACGAGGAGGACTTGAGCCGGGCCCGAGCCCTGGCAGGCGAGACCATCCCGGCCGCCGCGCGAGGGACGGCCAGCCTGAGGCCGGCCGCGCCGGCCGATGGCAGGACGTGCGTCGCCGTGTTGGTCTGGCTGTCCCAGAGCCACGCCTGGGCTCCGTCGACCCGCAGGTCGGTCTCGCCCAGCGACACCGGCAGCGCGAGCCTGAGCTGCGCCGGGCTCGCGTACCAGACATCAATGGTGGCCGAGCCGGTGAGCAGCGAAGAGATCGGCATCCCGCTGCTCTCGCCCGGCAGGTCGGGCAGGCCCAGCGCCGAGTTCGTCACGATCACGCCGCTGAAGGCCGACGGCGCCGACTTGCTCGCCGCGATCGCGGCAATAAGCTGCGCCGGCGTGCGGGCGGGCAGCGACGGCGCGGCCGATGCGCTGGTGAGCACGGATCCGGCCACCACCACGCCGACGGCGGCGACGGCGCCGGCCGGCACCGCCCACCGGGCGCGCCGGGAGAACCTGGCCGCCAGACTCATGAGGCACCTCGATCGCTGGTAGGTAAACCAGGTCAATCGTACTGCGGTTGCCGACGCCCGGCGTGCTCACGATGCCGGGCCGCCGGTCACAGCACGACGGGAGGCCAGAGGTTATGCCGGGACGCGAGCGGGTCGCCCGCCCACTCCTGCAGGGAGTCCAGGTTGTCGTGTGCCGGGTACCTGGCCGCGGCGGGCCCGTCAGCGAACGCCCGCAGCACGTTCGCCGTCACCCGGCGGGTGAAGCGCCCGCATCCCCTGCTGATCCCCCAGCCGTAGGTGGGCGCGCCGAACGATTCCACCCAGCGCATCGTGCCCGCGTTGAACACTCCCGCCCCGCCGGCGTGGGTGTAATAGGCAGAGTCGGCATAGCTGTTGACCCCATTGCAGGTCAGCGGCGAGTGGGACAGGATCTGGATCGGCCGCTGCACCGGATAGCCGGGATTGACCCGGTCATACTCGATGCCCACCAGCGCGGCGAAGCTGGTTCCCTTGCGCGCGCCGGTGCCGGCGAACATCCAGGCATCCGGCGCGGCGACGACGTAGTCGGCGACCGTCGGGAAGCCCTCGTACAGCGTGCCGATCACCGACGACTCGGGCCGCGGATCGGGCGGATCCCGCCAGTCGCTGGTGACCTGGTCGTTGTGCACGCCGTACATGGGGTCCTGCTGGTAGCTGGTCTTGTAGCAGATGACGAGCCGGTCGGGTCCCAGCTCCGTGGCAGCCAGCCGGGTGCGCCGGAACATCGCGTTGGCGCCGAGGAACGCGAGGTTGACCCCGGCATCCCTGGCCGCGGTGACATGGGCGCGCTCGGGCGGTGACCAGTACTCGTCATGCCCCGGCGAGATCAGCGCGCTCGCGCCGTCCAGCGCACGGGCGTCGCTGGCGATGTCCATGCTGGTCAGGTAAGCCAGCGGCAGGCCCATGCGCTCGGCCAGGTTGACCAGCTTCCGCTCGTAGACCATGAACAGGTAGGCACCGTCCTGGTCATACGGCCGGTCCAGGCTGACGACCAGCGCCCGGTCGCCGTACTCCCCGGCCGGGCCGGCGTAAAGGTCGTAGCCGCCCCAGGTGTTGTAGGCCTGCCAGGTCGCTACCGCGTTCTTGATCACGACCTTTCCCGCCGTGCTCGCGGACCGCACGGTCACCGGCACGTAGCGCTGCGCGCCCGAGTGCGCGTCGAGCCTGAGCAGGTAGGACCCGGCTGGCCAGCCGTCGGTCGGCACTGCCAGCGACACCCCCCAGTCGGCGCGGGCGGTGTTGGTCTCCGCCGTCATGACGGCCGCCCGCTGCCGGTGCCCGCGCACCGGCCCGGACTCCCACACCCGGCGAGCCAGATCCCCGGCGTACCAGCCCATCCGGAAGGCCTTGACCCTGAACTCGCGTGACGTGGTCGAGACGTAGAGCTGGACGGGCTCGCCCGGCAGCACGCTCGCCTGCCCGGCATACGCCATGATCGCGTCCGGTGCGCCGGTGCTGCTGAGCCACCAGTGCGGGTCGCCCGGCAGCGAGTTCTCGGCGATCACCGGGCGGCGGGCAGGGTGCTGGCCCTGGCGCCTGCGGCGCGCGGTCTGCGCCGCCGCGCCCGCGGGAGTGGCGCCCGCGGGAGTGGCGCCCGGCGAGCCAGCGAGCTTGGCGGCCGCCACGGCGGCACCCGCCGCCGCCGCACCCGCCGCCGCCGCGCCGCCGATGAATGCTCTTCTGGTGTAAACCGGGCGGCGGCTCATGCCAGCCAGGATGCCCGTCCGACGTCATCAATGGGTCAAATACAGCGTATTTCGCCTTAAACAATGAGCCATAGCGCGTCATCAGCGACGCGGCTCGGTCAGCTCATGCTGCGATTTCGTGATCACGGAAACCCTTGGGGCCCCCAGCACCCATTTGTTTCCGCGAACATGAACTCACCCGCCGCCTCTGGCCAGCGCGGCCTGGACGCACGCCTGGTGTCGCTACCAGCGGCCCCACGGCAGCAGGGCGGTCACGGCGATGGCGCCGAACAGCAGGGTGAGGTAAGCGATCGACAGATGGAACAGGCGCATCGGGGCCGGCGAGCCGCCAGCGGCGACCCGCCTGCGCAGCCGGTGCGGCTCGGCCAGGAACCAGGCCCCCAGCCCGACCGCGCAGCACCCGTACAGCCAGCCCGCGTAAGGGACGAGCGCCAGGGTGGCGGCGACCATCGCGTAGGAGTAGATCAGGATCTTGCGCACCACGGTCGCGGCCGGCGCGACGACCGGCAGCATCGGCACGCTGGCCGCGGCGTAGTCGTCGCGGAATCTCATCGCCAGCGCCCAGAAGTGCGGCGGCGTCCAGAGGAAGATCACGGCGAAGAGCACGACAGCGGGCAGGCTGACCGTGCCGGTGACCGCGGCCCAGCCGACCAGGACGGGGAAGCAGCCGGCCGCGCCGCCGATCACGATGTTGGATGCCGTCCGGCGCTTGAGCCCGAGTGTGTAGACGAAAACGTAGAACAGGATCGCCCCGTCGGCCAGTGCCGCGGCCAGCCAGTTCACGGTCAGCCCGAGCACGAGCGTCGACGCGATGCCGAGCACGATGCCGGAGGCGAGGGCCTCACCGGGCTTGATCGGCGCCTTCGTCCCCTTGGCGACCAGCGGCCGGCGGGCGGTCCGTTTCATCACGGCGTCGATATCGCGGTCGATATAGCAGTTCAGGGTGTTGGCGCTGGCGGCGGCCAGCCCGCCGCCGAGCAGCGTGAGCGCGATGAGCCAGAGCGACGGCAGCCCGCGCTGCGCCAGCAGCATCGTCGGGACGGTGGTGACAAGCAGGAGCTCGATGATCCTGGGCTTGGTGAGCAGGAAGAGCGACCTGGCGACCAGCCGCACCGGCCGTCGCCCCCCGGCGGGGAGGGAAAGCCCGGGCAGCGCGCTTGTCACCTGTGTCACTCGCCGGCCTCCGTGCCGTCCGCTGAGGTGTCCTGACCGGGGTCTCCCGCGTCAGCCGGGCTTGCGCCCCGGTCAGATACGTTACCCGGCTCCTCGCCGGCGGCTGAGTCCCGTGCCGCTCCGGCGGGCTCGGCGGTGGATTCGGCCCCGCCGCCGCCGGACGCCGTGGGCATCCCGGCCGCGACCGCCGCCGCCCGCGCGGTGCCTGCGTCGGACGGCACCGCGTGCGCGGCCACCAGGATCCGGCGCTCGGGAACCCGCTTGTGCGGCCTGCTGAACCGCAGGTAGAGCAGTGCGGTGATGACGACGAACAACGCCACGGGGAAAGCGAAGGTCAGGATGGCACCGCCGTCCACGCCGTCTGACGTCGCTATCGCAAGGATCGATCCCGGCATTCCGGCCTCCCGCTACGGGTGAAACATCTGGTCATCTGGATCCCGGCCGTGACGGCCAGGCTGATTGCCGCTGGATCAGCAGCCGGTCCAGGCCGGCCGTGAGCGCCTCGGACTCCTCCGCTTCCAGCCACCGGGTGAGCAGCACCACCGCCGCGATGATCATCGGCGGCAGCATGCCCATCCAGACGATCGCGCCCGCGAGCTGCTGATCGTCGAGCACGGTCATCACCTGGTGAGCGGTGCCGCCGTACGCCGGGTACAGCACCCCCGAGCCGAAGACGAGGATCATCCCGAGCACGGTGCCCGCCGCCACTACGGCGACGAGATACGTCGTCCGGCGAAGCGGCCCGGACAGCGGGCTGAACGGGCGCGAGCCGATCAGCTGCAGCCAGAGCGCGACGCCCGCGACGAGGTAGCACGCGTACTCCCCCCACCGGACGGCGGGATTGCGCAGCGCGAGATCGAACAGCGCCGGCAGGTGCCAGCACAGCCAGGTCACGCTGAAGGCTGCCGTGACGGCTGCGGGGTGCCGCAGCCACCATGGCGGGCGGACCGGGCCGGGGCTCAGTGCGTTCGGGCCGGGGCGTCCTGCGTTCGGGCGGGAGCTTACTGGGTTCGGGCCGGGGCTCGCTGCGTGATGGCCCGCCAGGCCGGCGGGCACGGTCGCGGTGCTCTGCGGGCTGGCCTGGCCGCGGCGCGGCCACGGCCAGCCCGCCTGCAGCGCCAGCCAGGGCGCGCCGAGCACGATCAGCGGCGGCGCGAAGAAGGCGAGGGTCAGATCCTGGATGCCGCGTGCCCAGATATAGGTTTCCGACCAGTACGCCAGCGGCGAAGCCAGCGCAGCAAGCGCGAGGATCAGCCCGAGGTGGAACGTCACGGCCTCGCGGAGCAGCTGCCCGCGATTGGCCGCCGGGCCGCCGGCACTGCCGCCGGCCGGGCCACCGCCCGCCCAGCTTCCGCGGACGAGGCCACCGCCCGCCGGACTTCCGCGGACGAGGCCACCGCCGGCCGGGCTGGCGGCCTCAGCCCGGCCTGCCAGCACGCGCCGCAGCCCGGTCAGGTGCATGACCGCCAGCGCCAGGTAGCAGGCCCAGACCAGCCAGCCGGCCTGCCAGTGCGCGAGAACGAGGTTCATGACGGTGCGCCCAGCGGGCGGCGGGCTCCTTCCCTTGCCGGGAAACGGGATCGCGACGGACTAGTAAACGAGGTACAGACGGACTAGTGGACGAGGTAGAAGAGCACCCAGGCGACCACGGCCACGGCGGCCAGGTAGTTCCAGACCAGGGTGAACGCGCTGAGCGCCGCCTGGAAGCGCTGCACGGCGAATGCCTCCGCGTAGGTCGGCGGCTGCTCGACGAAGGAGATCTCCGGTATCGGCCGGCAGCGCATGATCATCATCTCCAGCCAGATCATGGCCGCCAGCGCGATCACCAGGTACACCGGGTAGAAGCCGGTGAAGACGCTCGCGAAGCCCGCCGCGCCCGGCCAGAACGGCAGGTTCAGCATCTCCCAGATCTGCAGGCTGACGGCACCGAGCCCGAGTACCAGCGCCACCGCGGCGGCGCTCTGCCAGGGCGCCTTGTGACCGGCCTTGAGGCGCTGCAGTCCGGCCGTCTGGATTGCCGCGCTGACCACGATCAGCGCCATGATCAGCGTCCCCTCCCAGACTCGCGGCCCGGTCAGGGTGGACGGGTACCAGCGGTCATGGGAGTTGAGCGAGCGCAGGTAGAAGTAGGCGAACACGAACGAGCCGAAACCGAAGGACAGGCCGCCGATCGCGAGCCTGGCACCGGTCCACGTCGCGTTCAGCCCGGCCTCATGGTAGAAGCCCGCCTCCTCGGCAGCGGGGGTCAGCCCGTCCGGCGGCTCCGTCGATATCTGGGCCATGGTTATGCCTCCGCTCCGGCAGTCGGGCTTCCCGCGTACGCCGCGCTGATCACTCCGGCGGGCGGGTACAGGTCGGCCACCGGCGGCGCGCCCGGTGTTCCGTACTCATACGGCCCGGACAGAACCACCGGCACCCGCTCGAAGTTGCCGGGCGGCGGCGGCGACGGCACCTGCCACTCCAGACCGCGGGACTGCCACGGGTTGCCCACCTCGCGCTCGCGGACGATGCCGGTCGACCAGACGAAGTTGATGATGAAGATGAGGATCGAGCCGCCCAGGCAGAACGACGAGATCGACACCCAGTCGTTGATCGTCTGCAGGTTGCTCGCGTACTCGAACACCCGCCGCGGCTGCCCTGCCATGCCGACCGCGAACAGCGGCAGGAAGGTGGCGTTGAAGAAGATGAACATGGTCCAGAAATGGATCTTGCCGAGTGTCTGGTTCAGCTTGATCCCCATCATCTTGGGCAGCCAGTAGTAGACGCCCGCCATGAAGGCGAAGATCAGCCCGCCCATGATCGTGTAGTGGAAGTGCGCCATCACGAAGAAGCTGCCGTGCTCGGTCGTGTCCGCGGGCACGTCGGAGAGGAACACCCCGGAGATGCCGCCGATGAGGAAGTTGAAGTACATGCCGAGCGCGAACAGCATCGGCACCGTGAACCTGATCTTGGCCTTCCAGAACGTGCCCATCGCGACCAGGTAGATGAAGCCGGTCGGGATGGAGATCAGCTCGGTGGTGAGCATGAACAGCGGCCGCATGTCGGGGTTGATCCCGCTGTCGAACAGGTGGTGCTGCCAGACGAAGAAGCTGAGCACCGCCACGCCGACCATGCCAGCGGCCGCGGTCTTGTAGCCGAACAGGGGTTTCCGGCAGAACACCGGGATGATCTCGGACACGATGCCGAAACCGGGCAGCGCCAGGATGTAGACCTCGGGGTGGCCGAAGAACCAGAACAGGTTCTGGTAGAGGTAGCTGCTGCCGCCAAGCTGGTCGGTGAAGAACGCAGTCTGCACCGTCCGGTCAGTAATGATCATGTACATCCCGCCGACCAGCACCGGCGCGGCCAGCACCATGAGGACCGATGTGGCCAGCATCGACCAGACGAACATCGGCAGCCTGCTCCAGCGCATGCCGGGCGCCCGGTAGCAGATGACGGTGACGATGATGTTGAAGCCGGCCAGGATGATGGAAATGCCCATCAGCCCGAAGGCGATCGCGTAGGAGTCGGCACCCGGGCCGGCCTGGATCGACAGCGGCGCGTACCCGGTCCAGCCGAACGGGAACCCGCCCAGGAACAGGCCGGAGAACAGGATCAGGAACGCGCAGGGGGTAAGCCAGAACGACAGCGCCTCGATCCTGGGGAACGCGACTCGCTTGGCGCCGATCATGATCGGCACCAGGAAGTTGCCGAACGGCCCGACGATGACCGACGTCATCAGCATCATCATCATCGTGCCGTGCTCGCCGACGATCTCGATGTAGGTGCTTGAGCTGAAGACGTGGTGCACCGGCGACAGCAGCTCGGTCCGGATCGCCATCGCGAACAGGCCGGCCGTGCAGAAGTAGATGATCATCCCGACCAGGTACTGGATGCCAACCACCTTGTGGTCGAGTGAGTACCGGAAGTACCTGGCCAGGCCCGAGGCCGCCGCGGCGTCTTCTTCCTCGACGGGGATGGGACGGCCGGCCATCTGCCGCAGCGGGTCGTTGAACACGCCGAGCCCGGCGAGCCAGCCGACGACGGCGAGCAGGTACCCGAGCACGATCGGCATGTCGCTGGAATCCGACAGCGGAAGCTGCTGGTAGTTGCTGCCGAGGAAGTTGCCCAGCCAGTGGCCCACGACGTAGCCGATCACCGCTCCTAGGACAGCGGTGTGGACCGCCGGGCGCAGCCACCAGGGCCGTGAGGGGCGCCCGGCGGCGGGATCTCCGCCGCCCGGTCCCTGCACCTTCTCCGGCTGTATCTCGATGGCCATCCGGTCACCTCTTCATCGATGCGGGTGAGACTGCGCGGGCCGCGAAAGCGCGCGACCGGTCATGGCTGCACGGGATCCTGCGGCGGGTAGTAGTAGCCGTTGGCCCCGCCGATACCGGCCTTGACCAGGGCCTTGTTGAGCTGCGGGATCACCGTCGGGTCATAGGTCGTGGCGTACGGCGGCAGGATCTTGGTCACCGCGGCGAGCTGCACGCGGGTCGCGTCGGCCCAGGACCGGAAGGCGGACGGCGAAACGACGCGGCCGTAGTCGAACATCGCGCCATGCCAGAGCCCGCATAGCTCGGAGCAGCGCACGACGAACCTGCCCTGGAGCTCGGGCTTGGTGTACGCGACATTGTCCGATCCGGGATTGGCGTCAGCCTTGACCCCGAGCTGGTAGGCCCAGAAGCTGTGAATGACGTCCAGCGAGGTAACGTTGAACGCCACCCACTGGCCCTCCGGCAGCACGAGCTGGGTGGTCTCGAACCCGCCGAACTGCGGATAGCGGTAGGTAAATTTCCACTGCTGCGCGATCACCTGCACCTGCAGCGGCGTGCCGCCTGGCTTCCAGATCGGGCTCGGGCCCTCGCCCGCGCCCGCGCCGTGCGAGCTGACCAGCTCGACGGTACCGAAGACGAACAGGGACAGCACGATCCCCGCGGTGATGGTGATCCAGCTGGCCTGCACCCGGGTGTTCCCGTGCAGCGGGGGGCCATCCTCGGTGTCTCCCTCCCGCTGCCGCCAGGTAATCAGCGCGTAGCTGAAGTAGGTGAGCACGAAGAGCATCACCGGCGCGGCAAGCACCGCCATGACCTTGATGTCGAACTGCTGGTTGGACGCGGACGAGGACATCGCGCCCGGCGGCAGGTGCGGGCCCCAGACGATCCAGATGAGAAGATCGGCGATCACGGCCAGCGGCAGCCAGATCGAGAAGATGCGCAGGCCGTGGCTGGGCCCCGCGTCGGCGCCGGCAGCAGGGGTGGCGGCCGGAGTCGCGGCGGCCATCAGGCCACCACCTGCATGTTGCCCATCATGAAACCAATCGTCTGCATGGGGCCGCCAAATCCGTCGAGGAAACCGCCGCCGCAGGGCACCCGGCACTGCCAGATGAAGTTGCCGGCGTGACGCGGCGTCATGAAGCTGAAGGTCACCACGGTGTGCGGTCCAGAGGTGCAGGGCGACGTGCCGCACAGGCTCGCCGTGAGCGACGGCGTGGCCATCGGCACGTTCAGGTTGAGCGCGGGGATCGAGAACGTGTGCCCGACATTGCAGCCGGACCACGAGTTGATTACCGATGTCGGCTTGCCGTTCACGTCGATGACATTGCCGATGGTGCCGGTGACCCTGCTGAAGTAGTTGTTCCGCAGCGGCGTGCAGCCGTCATAGCCGAGGATCGTCATGTTGATCTTCGAGCCGGCCGGCACGGTGAAGAGCGTGGTGTGCACCCAGGCACCGGTAGTGGGGCTCTTGATGAAGTAGGACACCCAGTCCGGCTTGCTGGTCACGGTGTTCTGCGGATCCTCCTGCATCACCACGTTGACCTGCGCGCCCGTGTCCGGGCGCACGCCGGAGCCAAAGCTCTCCACCGGCAGGCCGCCGAGCAGGTAGTGGACGACGACGAACGCCACGCCGACCGCGACGGCGACGAACGCCACCGCCAGTGTGGCGATACGGACCGGCAAGGACACCAGCCACCACCTCGCTTCTTCGCGGGCAAGCTTCTTCGCGGGCAAGCATCACAAGCGGGCCGCGCGGCGCGCGGCCCCTGAACATCAGCCTTCGGACGTGTCTGATCTTGCGATCACGGCCGCAGGCCGGCAATGACCTGCGCCGTGAATGACGAAATTGTCATGATCTGCGGACACTCATGCCGCCTCCGACCATCCCGACCTGCCTCCGACCACCCCGACTCTGTCATTGCTTTCCGTGACTACCCACTTACTCTCGGTAATATTCCGATAGTTTTACCAGGCCGCCGGTAGCCGTGCCGGGCCCATGGAGCACAATGCAATGGCTTGCACCGAGTCAGGACGATTGACCCGGTCTGGCGCGTGGAGTAAACCCTCTGCCGAGCGTCATCGAGCGCCGGGCGGCGGATCGGTCGCCATGCTCCGCTGGCGTGGCCTACGCAAAGTGAAGTGCCCGAGATGATCAGAGATCAGACGGTATGTCGGCCGGCCGCGCCGCGCATCCTGCTGGTCGACGATGAGCCGAGAATCCGCGACTTCGTGAGCCGCGCACTGGCCGCGGACGGTTATGCAATCGATTTTGCCGGCGACGGCGCCAGCGCGCTCCAGCTAGCCGCCAGAAGCGGCCACGGGCTGGTCATCCTTGACCTGATCATGCCGGACATGGACGGGCGGGCGGTGCTGACCGAGATCCTGCGCAGGCAGCCCGAGCAGGCGGTTCTCGTGCTGTCCTGCCTGGACGACGTCGCGACCAAGGTGGCCTGCCTCGAACTCGGCGCCCAGGACTACCTAACGAAGCCGTTCTCGCTGGCGGAACTGCTGGCCAGGGTCCGTGCACGGCTACGCAGCGACGGCCATCAGCCCGGTGAGGTCATCAGGGCCGGCGAGGTCACGCTGGATGTCGGGCGGCTGCAGGCCGACACGGGGGCCGGCCCGGTGCCGCTGACGCGCCTGGAGTTCCTGCTGCTCAGGGAACTCATGGAGCACGCGGGCCGGTCCGTGCCGAAGGGCCAGCTGCTGGCATCGGTGTGGGGACTCGAATTCGACCCCGGCTCGAACGTCGTCGACGTGTGCGTGCGGCGACTGCGCTCGAAGCTCGGGTTCGAGCTAATAAAGACGGTGCGTGGTGAGGGGTATCAGCTTGCTGCCTTCTTATGCACGGCGGGCGTCGCGGCGCGGTCCGGGTGCACGGCACCCAGGGCACGCGCAGTAGGTTCGACCTCATGCTTCCCGCGCAGCCAGCGCAGCCGTCGCCAGCGTCATCCCGGCGGCGGGCATGGTCGCTGCGCGGAATGAGCCGCCGGGCGAGGGCTGGCTGCGCCGCCGTCGCGCTGGCGATCGTGGTGATCGCGGTGGTGTCCTTGAACACGGGGGCCTCGCCCGCGAGAGCTCGCGCACTGCCCGCCGCCAGGAACTTCACCCTTGCCGTGCTCGGCCATCCCGGCAAGAAGATCTCCCTGGCCGCCTTTGCCGGCCGGCCGGTCATCGTCAACTTCTTCGCCTCGTGGTGCCCTCCCTGCAAGCACGAGACTCCGACGCTGGCCAGGTTCTACCGCGAGTCCGGCGGCCGGATCGCGATGATCGGGGTGGACTCCAACGACAAGACCGGGCCGGCGCTTCGGTTCGTGCGCTCCGCCGGGGTCCGCTACCCGGTGGTGAGCGATCCGTTCCCGGCCGCGACGACGATCTCCTACGGCGTGTACGGACTTCCGCAGACGTTTTTCCTCAATGCCCGGCATCGGATCGTCAAGCGGATCTTCGGTGCAGTGACGGTGCGGGAACTCGGCCAGGCGGTGACTCTGATGGACAAGGGCTGGCGGCCAGGACCGGCTGCGGCAGGTTCCGGATCGACTGCGGCGGCCGGTTCCGTCCAGAATCCCGGCTGACATGGTCGACTCACCTCCCCGGGCTGATCCGCCCTATGTTCCGATCCGGCATACGCGATGGCCTGCCCAGCGCACCCCGCGCTGGCTGCTGCTGGCCGGCCTCGCGCTGCTTATTGGCGCCGTGCTTGTCGGGCTCACGCACCGGCCGTCCACCGCCCAGCGGGCCGCCGACCTGCGTGGCTTCCTGCAGCAGATGAATGCCGACATCGAGTCGTGCGCCGGCGGGGTCGGCGAATCGCTGACGGCGCTGAGCGCGATCCAGGCCGGCCACAGTCACGACACCTCGGCCGCCGTCGCCATCGCCAGCAACGGCGTGGCCAACTGCTCCCCGGCCAACAACATGCTGCTGGACAACCTCGCCCAGTTCGAGGTAACGGAATCGCTGGCAAGTTTCCGCCTGTCGCGAGTTGTCAGCGGATTGCTGGACTGGGCCGCTCCCGACGCGCAGCAGGTCCAGTCCGACGTGGCCGATGTGCTGACCGCTCGCAGCCCGCAGGCCAGGGCCAGCGCATCGGCCGCGCTGCGGCAGGCCCGGGCGAGGCTCGACGCCAAGCGCTCCGCCGTGGATGCGATCATCAATTCGGCCAGCGCCGCACTGTCCGCCCATGTGGCGCCACCTAGACTTCCCGGCTGAAAGGAGCAAGCACCCCGATGCCTGGGATGAACTCCGGACTGAATCTGGGGAATCCGCTGCTGCTCGCGGCATTCCGGTCAGCCTTGCTGCATCAGGGCATCGCCGCGCTGCTGATCCTGGGGGTGCTCGCGCTTGCCTGGGTCGCCGTCCGCGAGTGGCGGCCAGGAGCCAGGCACACAGGCGGCGGGGTCGGCCCGGACGCTGAGCCGTCATGGCGGCTGCTGCTGCGGGTCAGCTTCGGCATCATCTGGATCTTCGACGGGCTGCTGCAGGCACAGCCGTCGATGGTCGTGGGGCTGCCCTCGCGGGTCATCGAGCCGACCGCCACGAGTTCGCCGGCCTGGGTACAGCACCTGGTCAACTGGGCGGGAACGGCATGGTCCTACCACCCGGTGCAGGCCGCCGCGGCGGCGGTATGGGTTCAGGTCGGCATCGGCTGCTGGCTGCTGGCGGCTAGGCGCGGGCGCTGGTCGCAGCTGGCCGGCCTGGCCGGCGTGGGCTGGGGCCTGACGGTCTGGGTGTTCGGAGAATCCTTCGGCGGTATCTTTGCCCCCGGGCTGACCTGGCTGTTCGGCGCGCCGGGAGCGGCCCTGATCTACGCCACCGCCGGCGGCCTGATCGCACTGCCCCGGCGCTACTGGCACGCGCGCTGGCTGGGCCGCGGGCTGCTGACGGTACTCGGGCTGTTCTTCGCCGGGATGGCCGTGCTGCAGGCATGGCCGGGCCGCGGATTCTGGCAGGGTCACCTGGGCCACGGGCCGGGGACGCTGGCCGCCATGGTCCAGTCGATGGGGCAGACTCCGCAGCCGGGTTTCCTGGCCTCCTGGGTGCGCGGGTTCGGATCCTTCACCGCCGCGCACGGGTTCGCTGTCAACCTGTTCGCTGTCGTCGCGCTGGCGCTGATCGGCGCGGCGCTGCTGACCGGGCGTCCTGCACTGATCAGGCCAGCCGTGATAGTGATGGTGCCGCTGTGCCTGGCGGACTGGGTGCTGATCGAGGACATGGGCATCTTCGGCGGCCTCGGCACCGACCCGAACAGCATGATCCCGATCGCGCTGCTGGTCATTGCCGGGTACCTCGCCCTCGCCCCGGCTCCGGCCCGGGCGGCTGCGGCGGTCACGGTGGCGGCGGGCACCGCGGCGGCGGGCACCGCGGCGGGAGGCACCGCGGCGGGAGGCACCGCGGCGGGAGGCACGACGGCGGGAGGCACGACGGCGGGAGGCAGGGCGGCGGGAGGCAGGGCGGCGCCGGGAGCGGAGCCGACGGCGCCAGGAGCGGAGCCGACGGCGCCAGGAGCCCGGCCGGCCGCCCCGGCCGGCCCGCCGGCGCCGGCGCGAGGCTGGGGCCGGCGGCTCTCCCCCGGGCGGCTCGCTACGGCGTTCGGCTCAGCCGATGCCAGGACGGTGGCCGCCGCCTGGGCGCTGGCGGTGACCATCATCGGGGTGTTCCCGCTGGCAGCCGCGGCGGCGAGCCGATCCGCCAGCACCCAGATCGCCCAGGCGATCGACGGCTCGGCGGTGCCGCTCAACTACCAGGCCCCGGCATTCCGGCTGACGGATCAGGCTGGCCGGCCGGTGTCGCTGGCCGGGCTGCGCGGGAAGGTCGTGCTGCTGACCTTCCTCGATCCGGTATGCACTTCGGACTGCCCGCTGATCGCCCAGGAGTTCCGCGAGGCCGACCAGTTGCTCGGAGCCAGCCGCCGGAACGTCGAACTGGTCGCGATCGCGGCAAACCCCGTCTATCACTCGGTGGCCGACACCCAGGCGTTCGACCAGCAGGAGGGACTCGCCCGGGTGCCGAACTGGAAGTTCCTGACCGGGTCGCTGCCCGAGCTTAGGCAGGTGTGGCACAACTACTATGTCGCCGCGGAGGTCATCCCGGCGGGCGGGATGGTCCTGCACACCGACGTGGCCTACGTCATCGACGCGGCCGGTCACACCCGCACCGAGCTGAACTTCGACCCAGGGCCAGGTACCGCCGCCTCGAAGTCGTCCTTCGCCGCTGAGCTGTCCGACGCCGCTATCAAGGCGATGGGCCCATCATGACGGTCCCCGGCCAGGCCACGGCCGACGTCAGCCCCGGGCCGGCCGCCGCCGCGCATGCCAGGCGTGCTCGCGGGACATTGCCTGCCGCCGTGATCGCGGCGGTGCTTGCCACCGGGTGCGGCAGCACGGTGGCAGGTGCCGGCCCGTCCGCCGCGGCACCTACCCAGGTCCGGCTGCCGCTGGCAGCCTCGCTGACGGTTCCTGGCGCGGCTAGCTGGGCTGTCGTCGAGATGGGCGGCTCCAGCGCCCAGCACGAGAATTTCTGGCAGCTGATCGCCCGGCGGACTCCGGCGGCCAGGTGGACGCTGGCCACCCCGCAGGGAGTCGCCGACAACGGCGGCCTCGTCGCCGCGTCACTGGGCGGCGCGGCGCTGGTCACCGGCATCAACCCCAGCCAGGATCTGCGGTTCTCCCCGCTGGCCACGACCCGTGACGGCGGCGCGCACTGGAGCCCGGGCCTGCTGCCGGCCGGGCTGGCCAGCCTCCCGTCCGCGCTCGCCGCCGGTCCCGGCGGCAGGCTGCTGGCCATCACCGACGGCGGCCTGGCCGAGATGTCAGCGCCAGGGGGAGCCAGCTGGGCGCGCCTGACCAGCCTGGCGTCGCTGGCAGCCACCCCTGCCGGGCGGTCGTGCGGGCTCAGCAGCCTGACGGCTGCCGCGTTCAGCCCGTCGGGGGTTCCGCTGCTGGCCGGAATGTGCACATCGCGCGGCGTCACGGGGATCTTCGCCTACTCGGGCGGCCGCTGGCGGCCGGCAGGCCTAGCAGTGCCCGCCGACCTGGCCCAGAGCCGCGTGAGCGTCCTGCGGCTCGCCGACGCCGGGAGCCGTACCTCCGCGCTGCTGACGACGGCCGCCCCAGGCGGGAGAGTGAGCCTCGTTGCCGCCTGGGCCAACCCGGCCGGCCGCTGGGTGCTGTCGGCACCGCTCCAGCTGAACGGCGCGCGGGTCGTTTCGACCGCACTCGCCGCCACCACCGCCCCCACCGCCCCCACCGCCGCCTCCGCCACTGGCGCGGCCGGCAAGGACGCCAGCGCCTCCGGCACCGCCAAGGCCAGGGCCGCCACCACCACCGCCGCCCCGAGCACCGCCAGCACCGTCGGGGTCATCCTGAGCACCGGTCTCGCCGACACCATTGCCGGGCCCGCCGCACGGTGGCGGCAGCTGCCCGCGCTGCCCGCACATGCCGCGGCGCTGGTGCTCGGTCCCGGCACTCAGATCAGCGCACTTGCCGCGCACGGCAGCATCCTGACCGGCTGGCTCCTGGCCGCCCCGGCCGGCACCCGGAACGTCGGCTGGGCCAGGACGCAGGTCATGAAGGTGCCTGTTCCCTACGGCTCGTCCAGCTGAGCCATGAGCTACCTCCTCGATCACTGGTCCTACGACCCGTTCCTGATCGTCGCGATCGTGGTGGTGGCATGGCACGAGATCGGCCTGCACCGCCTTGCGGTCAGGTCCAGGCCGGAGCGCACCCGGCAGCGGCGGCAGCGCTCGCTGTGGTTTTACGGCGGCCTCGCGGTGCTGCTCATCACCGTGGACTCGCCGATCGACTACTGGTCGGACAGCTACTTCTACGTGCACATGATCCAGCACCTGCTGCTCAGCTTCGCCGCCCCGACGCTCATCGTCGCCGGGGCGCCCTGGCAGCCGCTGCTGGACGCGCTGCCCGGCCGGCTGGGGCAGCGCGTCACCCGGTCCGCCGTCCGGGACCGCTGGTCAAGCCCGCTGCGGGCGGCCGGGCGGTTCCTGCTGCGGCCCTGGACGACCGTGATCCTGTTCAACGTGGTCATGATCATGTGGCATGTGCCGGCGCTCTACGACCTGGCCTACAACAACCAGGCCGTGCACATCTGGCTGATGCACGGCAGCCTGTTCGTCACCGGCGTCCTGTTCTGGCTGCAGTTCATCCCGTCGCCGCCGGTGCGGATCCGGATGCGGCCGGGCGCCCAGGTGGCCGCGCTGGTGGGGACGAACGTCGTGATGTGGTTCCTCGCGATGTCGATGAGCATCTTTGCCACGGCGTCCTGGTACCCGGTCTACAACCACATCCCCGGCGTGACGCTGCCGCCGTTCGCCGACCAGCAGATCGGGGCGGCGATCCTCTGGGTGTGCGGTGATTTCTGGTGCTACCCGGCGGTCGTGCTGGTGATCAGGCACATCATCGCCCGCGACGGCAGCCTCAGCGCCGCCATGGACAAGATGCTGCGCCACGAGCGCCACGATCCGGCCAAGGCCATCGGCTGGGCCGATCGGGCCGGGCGCCTCTGACGGTAGCGGCGGCGCAGCGAGCCGGCTATGGCGGCCGGACTGGCGGCGCTGGACCGCGTTAAAAATCCAGGGACTCCAGCGCGGCGTCGAACGCCTGCTGCCAGCCGGCCAGCTGCCTCGCCGGGCCGGGCGGTGGCGGCTTCACCTGGTCCAGCGCGGCCAGCGCGCCGCGGGTCACGTCCGCAGCTCCCGGCGAGGTCACCCGGGCGTCGCCGAGCTCGAGCTCATGCTGCAGGTTGTCCCTGCCGTGGCCTGGCACGACGTCGAGCAGGAGCAGCGGGCGGCCGACGGTGCGCGCCTCGGCGCAGGTGTCCCCGGAACTCGTCACGACCAGGTCAGCCGCGGCCATCAGCTCCGGGATGCGGTCGGTGAAGCCGAACGCCCGCACCCTGGGCTGCCGCCGCGCCGCGGCCCGGAGCCTGGCCTCCAGCCTGGCGTTGCGCCCGGCGACGGCCAGCACGTGCACGCCGGCGTCGCCGAGCGCCTCGGCCGCCTCGGCGACCGGGCCGAGCCCCCAGGCGCCCGACATCAGCAGCACGCAGCGCTCGTGCCCGGGCAGGCCGAGGCTGGCCCGGCCCTCCGGCTGCGAGGGCGGCTGGTAGAACGCGGCCCGCACCACGGCGGGCACGACCATGACCCGCGCCTCCGGCTGGAACCGCTGCACGGCGGCCTCCGCCGCGGCCGAGGTGACGAGGTAGAGGTCAACCCCGGGATGCACCCAGAGCCGGTGCGGCGTCACGTCGGTGCAGAAGACGATGTGCCGCATGCCCGGGTACCGGCCGGACAGCCTGCTCACGGCCGACGCCGCGGTGGGGAACACGGAGATCGCGAGGTCCGCGGGGCGGGCGTCCAGGTAGTCCCGCAGCCGCGGCACCACCTGCCGCCTGGCGGCGGCATCCGCCAGCAGGGCAAGCCGGCTGCCGGTGCGCAATGCCGCGAAGTGGAACGCGTCGTACAGGCCGGGCACGGCCAGCATGGCGCGGAAGACCGCCTCGCCGGCCGATCCGCCGCGGCCGAGCAGCCGCATCGCGTCCAGGGTCTCCGCGGACCAGCCCGCGCCGGCCAGCGAGGTCGTGCACGCCTCGGCCAGCACGTCGTGGCCCATGCCAAGCGAGCCGGACAGCAGCACGGCCTGCCTCATCCGGGCCGCCTCACGGCTGCGGGCCGCCTCATGGCTGCGGGCCGCCTTACGGCTGCGGGCCGCCTTACGGCTGCGGGCCGGCTCACGGCTGGGTTCCGAGCCAGTCGAGATAACGCTGCAGGCCGTCGGCGAACGACGTCACCGGTGACCAGTCCAGCAGTTCCTTGGCCAGCGTGTTCGACACGCCGGCGCCGCTGTAGTCGGCGTTGCGGGCGGGCACGTGCTCGATGGCCGTCTCGCCGACCAGGCTGCGCACCGTGTCGGCGATCTCCCGGACCGAGACCCCAGTGCCCCCTTCGAGCGCCAGGGTCTGGTTCGCGGCGGCGGGGGCGAGCGCCCGGACGTGCGCGTCCGCCAGGTCCTCGACGTACACGTAGTGGCGCTGCTGGTCGCCGGTGCCGGCGATGGTGATCGGCTTGCCGTCCAGCGCCAGCCGGACGAACCTGGCGATCACCAGCGCGTCCCGCATCCGGGGCCCGTACGGGATGCCGTACCGCAGGATGGTGAACTCGGTGCCGTACATCTGCCGGTAGCTGTGCAGGAGCATCTCGGCGGCGAGCTTCGTCGACACGTAGACGTGGCCGGCCCGGCTCAGGTCGACGAGCGCGTCCTCGGTCCGCTCCCCCTCGCCGACGGTCGCCCCGTAGACCCAGATGGTGCTGGCCAGGACAACCCGGGCGCAGTCCTGGCGGCGGGCCGCGGCCAGCACCCGGGCGGTGCCCTCGACGTTCAGCCGGACCGCGCCGACCGGGTCCGCGTCGACGTCGTTGACGTCGGCCATCGCGGCCAGGTGGAAGACCGCGTCGCAGCCGGCCAGCGCGGCATCCATCGCGGCGTCGTCGAAGAGGTCGGCCCGGTGCTGCCCGGCCGCCGGGTTGACCCACTGGTCGGACGTGTCGATCACGCGCACCTGGTGCCCGGCCAGCAGCAGGTGATCCACGACATGCGATCCGATGAAGCCGTTACCCCCGGTAACCGCAACCCGCATGCCCGCTCCCCGGCCCTGTATCACCCCAGGCCCCGTCACCTCAGGCCCTCCACAGCGCGTCATGGACGTCGGCCACCGCGGTCAGTACCTGGTCAACCTCGTCATCGGCCATGTCCGAGTGGACCGGCAGGCAGACGTGCCGCTCGCACATGTCCTCGGTCACCGGCAGGGCCGGCCCGCCGTAGCCGGCCAGCACCGGCTGATGGTGCAGCGGCGTGTCGTAGACCTCGCCCGCCAGCCGGACGTCATGCCTGGCCGCGAGCTCCCGCTTGAACCAGGCCCGGTCCGCGCCCGGCGGCAGCAGGACGATGTACTTGTAGATGTTGCCGCGGCAGCCGGCCGGCTCGCTGAGCGCCTCCAGCCCGTCCAGGCCCGCCAGCGCCTTGTCGTAGCGGGCCGCGACCTCGCGGCGCCGGGTGATGAACTCGCCCATCCGGCGCAGGTGCACCAGCCCGGTCACGGCGTTCTGCTCGCTGAGCCGCCAGGCGTAGCCTGCCCGCACATGGTTGTTCGCGGCGAACGAGCCTTTCCCCTGGTCACGGTAGATCCGGGCCTCGCCGGCCAGGTCGCCTGACGGGGTGAGAATCATCCCGCCCTCGCCGGCCGTCACCACCTTGGTCGGGTAGAAGGAGAACGCGGCCGCAGCGCTGAATGACCCGGCAAACCTGCCGTCGTAGGTGGAGCCGTGCGCATGCGCGGCGTCCTCGACCAGGGTGATGCCGCGCTGCTCGCACAGGAGCCTGATCTCGTCGGCCTGCGGCGTGATCAGCCCGGCGATGTGCACGAGCACCACGGCCGCCGTTTCCCCGGTGATCGCCGCGCTGATCGTCTCCGGGCTGAGCGCGAAGGTGGCGGCGTCGATGTCAGCGAAGACCGGCCGGCCGCCGGCCCGTAGGACCGCGGCCGCCGTCGCGTAGAACGTGTTGGCCGGCACGATCACGTCCCGGCCGTCGATGCCGCCGTCGATGCTGCCGGCGGCGCGCAGCGAGATCTCCAGCGCCGCGGTGCCGCTGGAGACGGCGACGGCGTTCGGGGCGTCATGGGCGGAGCCGAACGCGTCCTCGAACTGCCGGGTGTACGGCCCGAGAGTGAGCGCGCCAGTGGCCAGCATGCCGCTGACGGCCGCCGCTATCTCCGCCCGGTCCGCCTCGGGAAAGACGATCCGTGCTGCGTTCACTCCCACACCGGCACCCCCGTGATCGACCCTGCTCCGCTGCGCCATGAAATGATCCCAGAACGCGCCAGCCGCGTCATGAGGTTTGCGCTCTAAACGCACGTTTGTCATGCCCGGGCCGCCCCGTCGCACCCTGGTGACCGGGCAAGACTAGCGATGAACGGAGAGGCATGACGGACCCGGCCCGCCCGCACGGATCAGCGGCCCGGCCCGGCGCGCTGGCCGCCGCTGCGCTGACGGTGGCGCACGGCGGGCCGGGCATCACCGCGATCGGCGCGGTCAGGAGGGCGTTCTTCCCGCGGCTCTCCGGCCGCGGCGCGGCCGGTCACGTGGCGCTGACCTTCGACGACGGCCCCGACCCCGATTCCACCCCCGGCTTCCTTGAGGTGCTGGGCGGGCGGGCGGTCCGGGCTACGTTCTTCCTGCTCGGCTCCATGGTCGAGCGGGCGCCGCAGCTGGCTGCCGAGATCGCCGCAGCCGGCCACGAGGTGGGCGTGCACGGCTGGGAGCACCGCTGCCTGACGCTGCGCGGGCCGCGGGCCACCCGCGACGACATCGCGCGGGCCGTGGCCGCGGTGGCCGCCGCGACCGGGGTGGAACCCCGCCTGTACCGGCCGCCGTACGGGGTGCTGACCGGGGGCGCGCTGCTGGCCGCGCGCCAGCTTGGCCTGACCCCGGTGCTGTGGAGCAGCTGGGGCCGGGAATGGACGCGCGGATCCACGGCGGAATCGGTCTATGCGACCTTGTGCAGGGACCTGCGCGGCGGGGGCACGGTGCTGCTGCACGACTCCGACTGCACCTCGCCGCCCGGCTCGGCGCGGGCGGCGCTCGGCGCCCTGCCCCTGCTGCTGGACGAGTGCGGCCGGCGCGGCCTGCGGGCCGGCCCGCTGGGCGAGCATGACCTGGTCTAGTCAGGTGGTGCGCTTGCGGCCGCCCGCCATCGAGGCGGCCGCCCCGGTCAGCCCGTAGGCGACTGCCCCGTGCCAGAGAGCGGTGAAGGCGCCGCCGATCATGCCGCCGCCGCTGACGATGGAGAGCACGAACACGATCATCGCGCAGGCGATGCCGGGCGCGACCGCGAAGCGCCAGGGGTTCTGCCGGGCCCAGCGCATGGCGCGCCCGGAGCGTGCGCTGAGCACCGCGCCGCCCGCCGCAACGGCGACGAAGGCCACGGCGCCGGCCGACAGCGAGCTGGCCAGGCCCAGGTGCGCGGTCATCAGGTGCAGGACCAGGTCACCGCCCGTGACGACCGCGCCAGCCGCGCCAGCCGCTGCCCATGGGGCCTGCGACATGGCGGCACCGGAGACCGCTATCTCCTCTCGCCTGCTCATGCCAGGCGCGTCCTTGCTCGCTGGTGCCGACATCGTCACTCCCTGGGGCCGGTCTGCTAGCACGTCAGACTCAAGATATATCGCTTTTGGCGGGAGCGCGAGCGGAAACACGGTGGCGCAGCGGTGGCGTACCCGTGGCGTAGCGGTGGCGGTGTTTCGGCATGCCTGAATCAGGTATGCCAAAATAGGAGGATGACCACGGTGCGCTCGTTCTCCCCGGCAGTGGAGGACTACCTCAAGGCCATCTACCGGCTGCAGGGCGAGGCGGGGGATCCGGTGACCACCAGCGCCCTGGGCGACTGGCTGGGCGTGACCGCGTCGTCGGCCTCGGGAATGCTGAAGAAGCTGGACGACCTGCGGCTCGTCGTCTACGTGCCCTACCGCGGCGTGCGGCTGAGCGAGGCCGGCCGGCGGGCCGCGCTGGGGGTCGTGCGCCGGCACCGCCTCCTGGAGACCTTCCTGGCCGAGACCCTGCGGCTGTCCTGGGACCAGGTCCACGACGAGGCCGAGGCGCTGGAGCACGCCCTCTCACCCGCGCTGTGCGAGGTGATCGCGGCCCGGCTGGGTGACCCCCGGACCGATCCGCACGGCGATCCCATCCCCACCCGGGACGGCCGGCTGACCGAGACACCCAGCCAGAACCTGGGCTCGCTCGAGCCGGGCCAGCGAGGCCGGGTGGCGCGGGTCTCGGACCGCGACCCCGCGATCCTGCGCTTCCTGACGGCCCGGGGGATCGCCCTGGGCGACATCCTCGAGGTCAGGGATGCCCGGCCCGGCGGGGGCGTCACCGTCGCGGCGCGATCAGGGGTGCACCTGCTCGATGCCGCCGTGACCGCCGCGATCAGGGTGCAGGCCTGCCAGTGACCGTCACTCCCCTTCCCCCGGGAGACGTCACTCCCCCCGAGCCGCCGCTGACGCAGGAGGACACCGCGCGGTCACGGGACCGCTCGCGCGTTCATCAGGCCCGCGGCCACAGCAGGCGCTGGCTGCTGCTATGGCTGCTGGCAGGTCCCGGGATCCTTGCCATGCTCGGCGAGAACGACGGGCCGAGCATGATCGCCTACGCCTCCGACGGCGCGCAGTACGGGCTCGGGTTCTTCGTGCCGCTCATCCCGGTGCTGTTTGCGATGGCCTTCATCTGCCAGGAGATGTGCATGCGCGTCGGCGCGGTCACCCACCGCGGCTTCGGCGAGCTGGTCCTGCAGCGCTACGGACGGGTCTGGGGCTGGTTCGGCGCCGGTGACCTGACCCTGACCAACCTGGTCACCCTGGTGGCCGAGTTCGTGTCCATCCGGGTCGGGCTGGCCTACTTCCATCTCGGCTCCACAGTGGCGGTCGCGCTCGGACTGGCGCTGGTGGTGTTCACCCTCAGCGGCGGCCGGTACTGGCGGTGGGAGCGCATCGTGCTCGGCCTGGCCCTGTTCAACGGCCTGTTCCTGCTGGCGGCGATCCTGGTCAAACCCCATCTGGGAGCCGTGGCAGGCTCCCTTGACTTCACGCCCTTTCCGGGCGGGAGCTTCAACACGCTGCTGCTGCTGCTGGCCTCTACGGTCGGCGCCACGGTAACGCCGTGGATGATCTTCTTCCAGCAGAGCGCGTCCGCCGACAAGGGCATGACTCACCGCGACATCAAGCACGGCCGCTACGACACCGCGGCGGGCGCTGTGCTGGCCGCGGTATTCGGGGTGGGGGCGCTCGTCGCCGGGGCGGCGCTGCTGACCCACCACGGAGCGGGCATCCAGGGGTTCACGAGCGCCGGGTTCCCCGAGGCGCTCAAGCACGTCGCCGGGAGCGGCGCCGGCAGCGTGTTCGCGCTGGGGCTTATCGAGGCCGGGGCGGTAGCCATCCTCACGATCTCCGCCAGCACGGCCTACGCAGCCGGAGAATGCGCCGGGGTATCGCACAGCTTCAACAACTCGCCGCGCAGCGCCATCGTCTTTTATGCCGTGAACATAGCGATCGCGCTGCTCGCTGCGGTGGTCATCCTCATCCCGGGCGCACCACTGCTGTCGATCGCGCTCAACGCCAACGTCCTGGCAACCGTGCTGCTCCCCGTCAGCCTGGTCTTCATGGTCCTGCTCGCCAATGACAGCGCGCTGATGGGCCCGTGGGCGAACAAGCGCTCGACGAACGCGGCCGGAATTACTGTCATCACGTTCGTCGGGCTCTGCGGAGCCGCCTACGGCATCGACTCCTTCCTGCTGGCAACCCGTCTCATCGGCCCATGACGACACAGCACCCAGCATGAAGGAAGCACACCGGGGCCCCGGAATCCCGGAGCCGGACCGGCAGCCAGCCGAGCGCTCCGAGGACCAGCTGTTCATGCACCTCCAGCGCGACCAGTTGGTGACCGAAACCTCCCGGCCGCTACCACGAGCCGCCCTCAGCGCCCGCGCCGCAGCCGCGCTATGGGCACTTAGGGTCTTTGTCGTCCTCGTCGGCCTCATGGTCGTCTATACCTTCATCGACCAGCTGCGCTGATTCATCGACCACTGATCTGATGTTCGCCCAGAGCGGATATTCGCCCACGGCTGACGTTCGCCCAGGTCAGGTAGCCCTGCTCGGGTCATCTCCGGCCGCGGTAGTAAATCCTCAGGGAGCATTCAGCCAACGTCCAGGCCACTGGTGCTTACTGGATGCGCGAGGCGGGGCATCCGGCAATGCGCGCCGGCCGCGCGGTGCTGGACGCCGGATGGGAAAGTACGCTGGGACCGGGCAGAGGTGATGGGAATGCAGGAAGATCAGGCCGGCGGCGAGAACCAGCCGCCGGACGAGGCGGGCACGTGGTCCCCGCCTGCCGACGATGGCGTCCAGCAAGGCCGGGGCGAGGCTGAGGGCGGCTACGGGCAGCCGCCTCCGCCGCCGCCGATGGCATTCCCGCCGCCGATGGCATTCCCGCCGCCCGCGCCGCCCGTGGCATTCCCGCTGCCAGCCGCAGAAGGGCAGGCAGCCGCGTCCGGCCAGCCCGGCGGGTACGGCCAGCCTGGCGGCTACGGCCAGCCCGGCGGGTACGGCCCGGCCGGGTCCCCTGGCCAGCACGGCGGCTACGGCCAGCCCGGCGGATACGGCGCCCCCGGCGGGTACGGCCAGCCTGGCGGCTACGGCCAGCCCGGCGGGTACGGAGCCTACGGCGGCTACGGCACGCCGCCGCCCGCCGACTTCATCCAGCAGGGGCCGTCCGGCCCCTACCGGGGCCGCAGCCGGACGCTGCTGACCTACGTGCTGGTCGCAGCGCTCGCCGCGGGCGTCGGCGCCGGAGCGGTGCTGGCCATCAACCCGGGAAACCCGGCTACCCCGGCCGCCGGGCAGCAGCTCCCAGGGAGCGGATCCGGCGGACAGACCGGCCTTGGCTCGGGGTCTGACCTGAGCAACGCGAGCGAGCAGGCCATCATCAACAAGGTCGAGCCTGGCCTGGTCGACATCACGAGCCACCTGAAGTACACCGGCGGCACGGCGGAGGCCACCGGGATGGTGATCAGCTCGTCGGGCCTGGTCCTTACCAACAACCACGTCATCGACGGCACCACCGGGCTGACCGCCACGCTCGTCGACTCGGGCCGCCGCTACGCGGCCACCTACGTCGGCTACGACCAGGCCGACGATGTCGCGGTGATCAAGCTGACCGGCGCGTCCGGGCTGACGACAGTGCCGCTCGGCAACTCATCGACGGTCAGGCTCAATGCCACGGTTGTCGCGCTCGGCAATGCTGAAGGGGAAGGCGGAGCGCGCGCCGTCACCGGCTCCATCACCGGGCTCAACCGGACCATCACGGCCAGCGACGAGGGCAGCCAGACGGGCAGCGAGACGCTGCACGGCATGCTGCAGACCAGCGCGCAGATTGTCCCCGGCGACTCGGGCGGCTCGCTGGTGAGCGTCCGCGGCCAGGTGATCGGCATGGACACCGCCGCCGCCACCGGCGACATCGGCGCCGATGTCGGCTACGCCATCCCGATCAACAAGGCGCTAGCGCTCGCCAGGGAGATCATCTCGGGGCAGAGCTACCCCGGCATCAAGACCGGCGTGGCCGGGTTCCTTGGCGTGCTGGTCCCCGGCCAGAACTCCGCGACCACCGCCACCAGCCCGAAGCGGCAGCGGAGCCTGCAGCTGAAGGCCAACGGATTCGGCAGCCCGCTCGGCGGCACCCAGGGCTGCCTGGCCAACGAGCTGAACATGGGGATTCCCGCGAAAGTCGCGCCGGTGGCGTCGGGCGCGCTGGTCGACGGGGTGCTGTGCGGTACGGCGTCGGCCACCGCGGGCATCTCCAGCGGCGACGTCATCGTCTCCGTCGACGGCCGCGCCGTGTCCTCCCCGAGCTCGCTGACCACGATCATGGGGCAGTACAACTCCGGCGCGCGGGTCACGGTCGTCTGGGTGGACCCGTCCGGCAGCCGGCACACGGCCACCCTGACGCTCACCGCCCGCCCGCCGAGCTAGCCCCGAGCTAGCCCCCGGGCGGCTAACCCGCGGCACGGCGGGCTCAGGATGAGAGCCAGGCGCGCATGCGGGTCTCGCACTCGGCGATCTCGCCGAGTGCCACGTGCTCGCCGGCCGTGTGCGCCAGCTCGGGGTCGCCCGGCCCGTAGTTGACGGCGGGGATGCCCAGCGCGTCGAATCTCGCCACGTCCGTCCAGCCGAGCTTGGCCCGCGGCGTGCCGCCGACCGCGGCGACGAACGCGGCAGCGGCCGGATCCGCCAGGCCGGGCCTGGCACCGCCAGCCATGTCGGTGACCCGGACAGCCCAGCCGGCGAAGACCTCGCGGACATGCGCCTGCGCCTGGACCGGCGACCGGTCCGGGGCGAACCGGTAGTTCACCGTGATCACGCACTCGTCGGGAATCACGTTCCCGGCCACCCCGCCGCGCACCGCGACCGCGTTCAGCCCCTCGTGGTAGGTCAGGCCGTCGACCTCCGGCTGCCGCGGCGCGTATCGGTTGAGCACGTCGATGATGGCGCCGGCCGCGTGGATCGCGTTGCTCCCCTGCCAGGACCTGGCGCTGTGCGCGCGCTTGCCGCCTGCGCTGATCTCGGCCCGCAGGGTGCCCTGGCAGCCGCCCTCGACGACACCTCCGGTCGGCTCCATCAGCACGGCGAAGTCACCGGCCAGCAGCTCCGGGCTGCGGCCGGCCAGCCGGAGCAGGCCATTGCGCGCCGACTCGACCTCCTCGCAGTCGTAGAAGACGTAGGTCACGTCCACGGACGGCTCCGGCACCGACGCCGCGAGCCGGAGCTGGACCGCCACCCCGGACTTCATGTCCGACGCACCACAGCCGTAGAGCAGGCCCCGTTCTGCATGGGACGGGAGATTGCCGGCGACCGGGACGGTGTCGATATGGCCAGCCAGGATCACCCGCCGGGCGCGGCCCAGCGCGGTCCGCGCGACCAAGGCGTTGCCGTCCCTGTGCACGGTCAGGTGCGGCAAGGCGCGCAGGGCGGCCTCGATCGCGTCGGCGAGCGTCCGTTCCGCGCCGCTGACCGACTCGATGTCGACGACCCGGGCGGTCAGCTCGCCCGCGTCCAGCGAGAGATCCAATGCCACCGCCGCAGCATAGCCTCCGGCATGAAATAACTGACGGCAAGCACATAAGCGCTTAACGGGGAGTGCCATGTTCCATGTCGGCTCAGAGGTCGGCCGCCTGCGGCAGGTCATCTTGCATCGTCCGGACCTGGAACTCAAGCGGCTGACGCCGGACAATGCCGCGGAGCTGCTGTTCGACGACATGCTGTGGGTCGCCGAGGCGCAGTCCGAGCACGACAGCTTCGCCGCCGCGCTGCGGGAGCGCGGGATCACGGTGCACTACTACGCGGAGCTGCTCGCCGAGACGATGCGGATCCCGGCGGCCCGGCAGTACGTGCTGGACCGGGTATTCGACCCGCGCCGGCAGGGGCCGCTCGCCGTGGATGCGCTGCGCGGCGCGCTGGAGGGGCTCGACGCGGCGAGCCTCACCAGGTACCTGATCGGCGGGATCACCAAGCGCGAGATCCTGGACATGATCCCGGCGCCGAAGTCCATCGCGTTCCACTCCCTGGACCCGGACGGCTTCATCCTCGCCCCGCTGCCCAACCTGCTCTACCAGCGCGACACGTCGTGCTGGATTTACGGCGGGGTGTCCGTGAACGCGATGCGCATGCAGGCCAGGATGCGGGAGACCGTCAGCGACGAGGCGATGTACCGGTGGCACCCGATGTTCGCGGCCGGCGGCTTCGAGTTCTGGTATCACGGCGCGGACAGCGCCCCCGCCTCCATCGAGGGCGGCGACGTGCTGGTGCTCGGCAACAGCGCGGTGCTCGTCGCGATGAGCGAGCGGACCACCCCGCAGGCGATCGAGATGCTCGCGCACCGGCTGTTCTCGGCCGGCGCCGCCGACTGCCTCGTCGCGATCGACATGCCGAAGGCGCGGGCGTTCATGCATCTGGATACCGTGCTGACCATGGCGGACTACGGGGTGTTCATCAAGTATGCCGGGATGGGCATGCTGCCGTCCTACACCGTCCAGCCGGGCAGCGGCCCGTTCGAGCTCAAGGTCACCGATCACCCGCCCGAGGACATGCACAGCGCGATCGCCGCGGCCATGGGACTGTCCCGGATCACGGTGCTGACCGCGACCCAGGACGTCCACTCGGCGCAGCGCGAGCAATGGGACGACGGCTGCAACGTGCTCGCGGTGGAGCCGGGGGTGGTCATCGCCTACGAGCGCAACGTGACGACGAACACGTACCTGCGGGAAAACGGCATCGACGTCATCACCGTGCGCGGCAGCGAGCTCGGCCGGGGACGCGGCGGTCCCCGGTGCATGAGCTGCCCGATCGAGCGCGACGCCTGACCGGCCGGCCCGGACGTCAGATAGCATATTAGTAATCGCTCAGCTACTTTCCGCTGTTTCCGGGCCGGGGGCGCCATGGTGAACGACGGGCTGGCCAGCGCCGTGCTCGACGCGCTGCCGGACGCGACGGCGGTGCTGGACAACTCGGCTTCCATCGTCGCGGTCAATCACGCCTGGCGGATGTTCGCCCTGGACAATGGCGGCCGCCCGGCCGCCACTGGGGTGGGGGTGAACTATCTGGATCTGTGCGCCCGCAGCAGCGCCGCCGGCTGCGCAGATGCCCGCGCAGCCGCTGCCGGGCTGCGCGCCGTGCTGGCCGGCGAGACGGTGCAGAGCGAGCTGGAATACCCGTGCCCGTCACCGGCCGCCAGCCGCTGGTTCCTGCTGCGGATAACGCCCCTAGCCGGGCCGGCGCCCGGCGCCGTGATGTCGCATGTCAACATCACCCGCCGCAAGATGGCCGAGCAGGTGGCGGCCCGGCAGGCCGCCCATGACCCGCTCACCGGCCTGGCGAACCGTGACCTGCTCACGGCCCGGATCACCACCGCGCTGACCAGGCGCGGCGGCCGGGCGGCCGTCGGCGACGTCGGCGTGCTGTATCTCGACCTTGACGGGTTCAAGCAGGTCAACGACACCTACGGGCATGACGCAGGCGATGAGGTGCTGCTCACCACCGCGCACCGGCTCCGCAGCGAGGTCCGTCCCCAGGACTGCGTGGCGCGGCTCGGCGGCGACGAGTTCGCCATCGCGGTGCCTCGCGTCACCGCCAGCGGACTAGCCACGCTGGCCGAGCGCATCACCGGCGCGCTCGCCGAGCCGCATCTCATTCACGGGGATCTCGTCCGGATCCCGGCCAGCGTCGGCACTCACCTCGCCGCACCCGGCGAACTGGTCCGCGACGTGCTGAAACACGCGGACGCGGGGATGTACACCGTCAAGCGGGCCCGCGCTGCGGCGAAGGCCGCCCGCGCAGGCTGAGCGGCCAGGCGCCAGGCGCCAGGCGCCAGGCGCCAGGCGCCAGGCGGCGGGCGGCGGGCGGCGGGCGGCGGCGCGGGAACTGGTGCGCCGGGCGCGCTGAGTGCGCCGGGCGCACTCAGGCGGCGAGCCGCCTGACTTCGGTGAAGTCGAGGAAGCGCTCGTCGAGGAAGCGGACCATGGCGACCTCGCGGAAGTCGACCTGCCCGGGTATCTTCCGGCGGCGCAGCGAGTCGAGGGCGAGCCGGGGCATGTCAACGCCGCTGGCGACGGTCAGCGGCAGCCCGGCCGGCGGGCGCGGGCTGACGCCGACCAGGGCCGGCCGGCCCGCCCCGTCCCGCCGGCATCTCACGCTGGCGATATAGGTCAGGCCGAGGCGCCGGACCACCGTCGCGCCGAGCTGCTCGAGCTCGCGATCGTGGATGGTGCGGCCGGCCATGCAGACGCCCTGGTCGACCTTCTCGCGAACCCGCGGCACGGCGGCGATCACCTGCCCGCGCCGGTCGGCGAGCACGTCGATCGAGTACTCCGGTCCGGGAAGGAACTCCTGGACGATGAAATCCTCCGCCCCGGCCAGGCCGGCCAGCTCGCCCTCGGACCTGACCAGGGATACGTCGCACGACCCGCTGCCCGACCGCAGCCGGACGATGACCGGGAAGGCCCACGAGGTGGGATCGGTGCCGCCCAGCGACTCGGTCCTTGGCACCCGGACCACATCCGCGCAGCACTGGGCGAGGACCAGCCGGTCGAGCGTCAGGCCGAGCGCGCGCTCCGGCGCGATCAGCAGCTCGGCGCCGGCCTCGGTGAACCAGTCACGGGCCGCCGCGATCGGCCCGAGCTCGGCGTCCACGGTCGGGATCACCACGTCGACGCCCATCGCCGTGCACCGCCGCATCAGCGCGTCGGCGAAGCCGGCGTCCGGCCCGGCCGGGATCAGCGTGCGCGCGGCAGGCTCGACCAGGTAGAGCCCGGCGGCCCACGGGTCGGTGTCGGCCGCGAGGAGGGTTACCGAGGGGTCGGCCAGCAGCGACTTCAGCACCGAGACGGCGGCCGGGCCGCCTGCCCCGGTCACCAGGACCCGGATCGGCCCGGTCAGGTCAGTCCGGACCGTTCGCGCCGCCTCGGGCTGCCGCGCGGACTCCGGCGCGGACTCCGGCGCGGGCGGTGTCCGGCGTGACCGAAGCCAGCGGCCCGACCGGGAACTCCGGGCGGCGCCATCTCCGGGTGGCGTGCTCAAACCCGTGCGTCGCTGTCGGACTCGCTGCCGGTGCCTGGTTCGCCGGATGCGGCGGGCGGAACCCGCCGGTCGGGCTCGCCGTCAGCAGCTGGCTGGTACGGAGCCGCTGGCGCCTTCCGCCGGTCGGGGGAGCGCCGCCGGTCCAGCGGCTGCCGCCGGTCGGTCAGCTGGCGCCGGACGTGCGGCGCGACGTAGCGGTAGCCGAAGCCCCTGACCGCCTCGATCGGGGTGGCCTGGCCCTCCCCCAGGGTCAGCTTGCGGCGCAGCCGCATGACCGCGAACTTCACTCGTTCCGGCCCGACCCGCAGCGGGTCGTTCCAGGCCTGCTCGAGCAGCTGCTCGGCGGAGAGGGTCTGCCCGACGTGCCGGACCAGGACGGCCAGCAGCCGGAACTCGTTGGGCGTCAGCGCCACTTGCTCGCCGCCGATGCGGATGTCGCGCGTGCCGAAGTTCAGCTCGACGAGGCCGTCGTGATAGATGTCGGCGTCCGGCCTGGGCGCCCGGGTCCGGCGCAGCAGCGCCTGGACGCGGGCGACAAGCTCGGCGTTCCCGAACGGCTTGGTCAGGTAGTCGTCCGCGCCGAGGCTCAGGCCGCGCACCTTGTCGACCTCGTGGCCGTGCGCGGTGAGCAGCATGACCGGCACGTCGCTCATGTCGCGGATGCGCTCGAGCACCGTCCAGCCGTCGAGCGTCGGCAGCCCGAGGTCAAGCAGGACAAGATCCGGCCGCTTGTTATGGAAGACCCGGAGGCCGTCACCGCCGTCGGCGGCGCCCACCACGTCGAAGCCCGCCCGGCTCAGCACCATGCGCACGGCCAGCGCGATGTCCTGGTCGTCCTCGATGCACAACACCTGCGGGTTCATGCGCTCATCGGCAGGTAGACGCTGACCGTGGTCCCGTGCCCCACGATGCTCCGCACCGCGACCCGGCCCCCGTGCAGCTCGGTGATGGCCTTCACGACGGACAGCCCGAGGCCGGTCCCCGGCAGGCCGGCCGTGCGCGCGTTGGAGGCACGGACGAACCGGCCGAAGAGCTGGTCAAGCTCGTCAGCGGGGATGCCGATCCCGTCATCGGTCACGTCGATCCGCCACATCAGGTCATCGTGACTGGCATCCACCCGGATCTTGCCGTTGTCGCGGGAGAACTTGATCGCGTTGGAGATCAGGTTGTCGAGTACCTGATCGAGCCGGAGCCGGTCGGCCTGGATCGGCGGCCCGGCGGTGGCGGAGACCTCCAGGGCGATCCCGCGTGCCGCCGCGATAGCCGACCCGGACCGGATCGCCTCGCCGACCAGGTCCGGCACCGAGACATCCGCGATGTCGAGCGGCACCGCCCCGGCCTCCAGCCGGTTGAGCAGCAGCAGGTCACCCACCAGGCGGAGCAGCCGCTCGGCGTTCCGCTGGATGATGGACAGCGAGCTGACCGTGTCCGGCGTGAGCTCGTGCTGCTCGTCGTCCAGGATCAGCTCGGTGAACGAGACGATCGAGGTCAGCGGGGTGCGGAGCTCGTGCGACATGGTGGCAAGGAACTGCGTCTTGGCCTCGTCGGCTTCCTGCAGGTGGGCGTTCTGCTCGCCGAGCCTGATCTGAGCCCGCTCGGCCGCCTGGCGGGCGGCCAGCTCGGCCGCGAGCAGCCGCTCACGCTGGTCCACTTGCAGCTGGCGATCTGTCACGTCACCGACACCCCACAAGCTTCCCCGGTATTCCCCGTCGACGAATACCGGCGCGTAGTCCCACTCCAGGGTGCGGCCGTCGGCGCAGGCGATGTCCTCCACGTCGACCGGCAGCCGGGCGGCCATCCGCCTGCGCGCCTCGCGGAGGAAGCCGGCAGGCTCGGCGAATACCCCGCTGATCCGTAGCGCGATCCTGGCGGTCCTGGCGCCGACCAGCTGGCCTGGTCCGCCGGTGAGGTCGAACAGATCGCAGAAGCTCTGATTGACCTGGGTGATCCGGCCGTGCTCGTCGTCGAAGACTATCCCGGCATTGGCCGCGCTGATCAGGCCGTTCAGCCGCTGGGTCTGGTCGGCGAGATCACGCCGGGCCGCGCGCTCGGCGATGAGCAGGCGTTCCCTCTCGGCCTCAGCGCGCTTGCGGTCAGAGACGTTGGTGACCGCGGCCAGGAATCCGAGCCGGCTGCCGTCGGCAGCCTTGATCAGGACGACCGCCAGGTGCACCCAGACCTCGCGGCCCGCGACGGGCAGCAGGCGCAAGTCCGTTCGCAGCTCGCCGCCGCTCGCCGCCGCCCGCCCCCACTCCAGCGCCAGGCGCTCGATGTCGCCGGGGTGAACGCCCGCCGTCCAGTCGCTGCCGACAGCCTCCGCCTGCGTCAGGCCGGTCATCTCGCACCACCGGTCGTTGGCGAAAGTGCTGACACCCCTCAGGTCCGTCTGCATGATGCCGACCGGAGCGAGCTGAGACAGCAGCCGCATCCGCGACTCGCTCTCCAGCAGGGCCGCGTGCGCCCGCTCCAGCTCGCTGGTATCGCGCAGGAAGCCGCAGAAGTGGACCTGGCCATCGATCCTGATCGGGACGGGAGTCACCTCGATCATGCGTTCCGTGCGGTCGGCGCGCCGGATGGGCAGGTGCATGCTGCCGGAAAACCCCGCCATGTCCCCCGACGCCAGGTACTTCTCCATGCCGTCGATGGCCGCTGCTCGCTCGCTCTGAGGTATCAGCGCTTCCGCGAGGTCCTTCCCGAGTACTTCCTCGCGCCGCCAGCCGGTGAGCTCCTCCGCGGCCGCGTTGAAGAGCACGAGCCGCCTGCTGGCGTCGGCGACGACGATAGCGTCGGGCGATCCCTCGATCAGCGCCGAGTCGCGCGCCTGGCGTTCGGCCAGCTCAGTCGTTTCGTCGGCATGCCGGATCTGGACGGCCACGATCGCGGCGAGAGCGCGCGTCGTCGCCTGGGAGTCAGCGTCCCAGCGCGCCGAGTCCCCCACGAGCGCGACAGCGCACAGGCATCGTCCGGAATCCGGCGACGAGTACGCCATCATGAGGCTCAGCGGCCGGCCCTCCGGCCCGGCGGCTGAGGTCGCGGCTGATGTCAGCGTGTCGAGGAAGTATCCGCCGGTCGCTGCCACGTCGCTGTGCCGCGCCGACTGAGCGCGGATCTCGGCCTGCAGCGCCTGATCGGTGCCGGCCTGCGCCGGATGGGCCGCCAGCACGATCAGCTGGCCGCGGGCGGCCTCTTGGAAGGCAACCGCGGCGCGGCAGCCGAAGAGCGTGGCGAGCAGGCCGAGAATCGTCGGCAGGGCGTCGACCGCGGCCTCTTCCCGCAGCACCTCCCCGACGGCGAGCTCCACCAGCCCGACCGGTGAGGTCGCTGACCACCGGGCGGCCGTAGCCGTCCGGGATGCAGAGCTAAGTCCCCGTAGCGCACCCATGATGTAGCGATCTCACCCCCCGGTGACTTCGCGGACCGCCGCCCAGGAAAGGGCATATCCGGTCGACCGCCAGCTTATTTCAGGCTGGCACAATTCAGGCATAAATATGTATTAGGACATTTGAATTCCGGGTGGCTTCCCGGTTTTCTCCTCGTTTTCCCCGTCCGGGATAATCCTACCCGATAAAGGCATCCCGAATCAGCAGCGCGCACCGGCAGAGCCGCGGCAGACCCCGGATTGCGCGCTGGCCGGGGCGTCACTGCGCGCTGGTCGGGGGCGCCGCCGCGCACCGGTCAGGGCACCGCTGCGCGCTGGTCAGGGCGTCAGGGCGGGCGCGCCGGGAGGCAGCAACTCGGGCCGCTTCGCCGTCGCGCCGTCGCCGGAGGAGACACCCCGCAGGCGCCTGCTCACCCAGGGCGCCGCGTGGTCCTTCGCCCACCGTGCGTCCCGCTGGCGATCGGCGAGCCAGCCGGCCACGCGGCCGGCCCGGGCGCCGGGAGCCGGCACCGGGGGCAGCGGCTCGCGCCAGTCCTCGCTGACCGGCATGCCCATCACCTCACCGGCCAGCAGCGCCACCCGGCGGTGGCCGTCGGACGTCAGGTGCAGGCGGTCCGGACTCCACTCGCGCGGGTCCGCCAGCACGCTCATCGACCACAGGTCTGCCAGGTGGCAGCCGCGGCGGGCGGCGATCGCGTGCAGGTGCATGTTGAACACCGCCGCCTTGCTGCGGATCAGCCGCAGGACGGGGAACGTGGCCGTGTCGAATCCGGTGAAGATCAGCACGTCGCAGCCCGACTCGCGCAGCCGCACCACGACGTCGTCGAATGCGCGGGCGAGCGCGTCGGGATCAGCGCGCGGTTGCAGCAGGTCATTGCCGCCGGCCGCCACGCTGACCAGATCCGCCCGCATGGCGATAGCACGGGGAACCTGCTGCTCGGCGACCTCGCGCAGCAGCTTGCCGCGGACGGCCAGATTCGCGTACGCCAGGCCGGGCCTGACCTCGGCCAGCTGCTCCGCGAACCGGTCGGCCCAGCCGCGCAGGCCGCTGCCGTCCGGGCGGGGGTCGCTGAGTCCCTCGGTGAAGCTGTCCCCCAGGGCCACGAAGGAGCTGACGCCGCCTGACCCGCCCCGTGCCCGCATGCTGGCCATCTTGCCAGGCCGCGCCGGCCAGGTGCCGCGGCGCTGCCGGCGGCAGCTATTTCATTGCTCAATCCGCAAAATGCTAATAACCTCTCATGACTCAGCAAGCCATCGATTATCCGCAACGATTCCGCTGCCGCCACAGGTGATATTTTAATTTGCGTAGCGGGAGAAAATTTCCGTAGCGAGGGGAAGGTTTCCGTAGCGGGGGAAGCCTGATATTTGCGGGATGTCGCCGCCAAGGGGGAGTTTCCAGGTGAGCCAGTCGGGGGACGGCGCGGTCAGCGCCCCGGAGAACGGCCCGGGCGGCGCATCGGGGGACGTCTTGGGGAAAGCGCGCATGCGCACGGTCGTAGTGGCCGGCCTGGGGTACGTGGGCCTGCCGCTGGCGATGCGCGCCGCTGAGGTCGGTTACTGCGTGATCGGCTACGACATCAGCTCGAGCCGGGTCAAGCTGCTGGAGGCCGGGGAATCGTACGTGGAGGACGTGCCCGCCAGCCAGCTGGCCGCGGCGCTGGACAGCGGGGCGTTCATCCCGTCATCGGAAGCGCGGTCCTGCGCTGGCTTCGACGTCGCGGTGATCACCGTGCCGACGCCGTTGCGGGACGGGCTGCCCGACCTGGCCTACATCGAGGCGGCGACCCGGACGCTCGCCAGGTACCTGCGGCCGGGCGCGACCGTGATCGTGGAGTCGACCTCGTATCCGGGCACCACGCAGGAGCAGGTGCTGCCCTGGCTGGAGGACGGGTCCGGGCTGGTGGCCGGCACCGACTTCCACCTCGGCTACAGCCCGGAGCGGATCGACCCGGGGAACGCCGCGTGGACGCTGGTCACCACCCCGAAAATCATCTCCGGGATCGACGCGGCCTCGCTCGCCGCGGTCGGGGAGTTCTACGCCGGCATCGTCGACCGGACCGTCGCCGTCTCCTCGCCGCGCGAGGCGGAGCTGGCCAAGATCATCGAGAACACCTTCCGGCACGTGAATATTGCCCTGGTGAACGAGCTCGCGATGTTCGCGCACGACCTGGGCATCGACGTGTGGGAGGCGATCGACGCGGCCTCCACCAAGCCGTTCGGGTACATGCCGTTCACCCCCGGGCCGGGAGTCGGCGGGCACTGCCTGCCGATCGACCCGTCCTACCTGTCCTGGCGGGTGGAGCGGGCGCTCGGCCAGAGCTTCCGTTTCGTCGAGCTGGCCAACGACATCAACAACCACATGCCGGACTACGTCGTCCGCCGGCTGATGATGGCGCTGAACAGTCGCGGGCGCCCAGTCAAGGGCTCGCGCATCCTGCTGCTCGGGCTCGCCTACAAGAAGAACACCGGCGACGCGCGGGAGTCGCCCGGCGTCCGGGTGGCGCAGCTGCTGACCGGCATGGGAGCGGACCTGCGCGCGGCCGACCCGCACGTGGTCGAGACCGACGCGGTCGGCTCCGTTATGCGTGTCGACGCGACGCCTGGCGAGCTCTCCCGCGCCGACGCGGTCATCCTGCTCACCGATCATGACGCCTTCGACCGGGGCGAGATCGTCAGCCACGCGGCCTACGTGCTGGACTGCCGCCGGGTGCTGTCCGGCGCGAACGTCGAGACCCTGTGAGTCAAGACCTGTGAGCCGAGACCTGTGAGCCGAGACCGCGCGAGCAGCCCGCGGCGCCGGCGGGTCGTCTGCGTCGCCGGAGCGCGGCCTAACTACATGAAGGTCAAGCCGGTGATGGACGCGCTTACCGAACGCGGCGCGGAGGTCATCCTGGTCCACACCGGCCAGCATTACGACCCTTCGATGAACGACGTGTTCTTCAGCGACCTGCGGATCCGGAGGCCCGACTACTTCCTCGGGGCCGGCTCGGGCAGCCACGCGGAGCAGACCGGCCGGGTGATGACCGCCTTCGAGCCGCTCGCCGGGCGGCTGCGGCCGGACGCGGTCGTGGTCGTCGGGGACGTGAACTCGACCATGGCCTGCGCGCTGGTGACCGCGAAGTCGGGCGCGCTGCTCGCGCATGTCGAGGCCGGCCTGCGCAGCAGGGACTGGTCGATGCCCGAGGAAGTAAACCGCGTGGTCACCGACCGGGTGAGCGACTACCTGTTCGCCCCGTCGGCCGGCGCGGTGGCGAACCTGCGGGCCGAAGGGTGCCGGGATGACCAGATATACCTGGCGGGCAATGTGATGGCGGACACGCTGCTCGCCAATATCGACCGGGCGCGCGGCGGTGACACGCTGCGGCGGCTCGGCCTGCGGCCCGGCGAGTACGGCCTGGTCACCCTGCACCGGCCGGCGAACGTCGACGATCCGGCCGTGCTGGCCGCGCTGCTCCGCGGGCTCGGCGAGGTGGCGGATCTCTGCCCGCTCGTGCTGCCTGCCCATCCGCGGGCGGCGGACCGGCTGCGCGGCGCCGGGGTGCCCGGGCACATTCGCGTGATACCGGCGGCGGGATACCTCGACTTCATCGCGCTGCAGGCGTCGGCGCGGCTGGTGCTCACCGACTCCGGTGGCGTGCAGGAGGAGACCACCGTCCTCGGCGTCCCCTGCCTCACCCTGCGGGACAACACCGAGCGCCCGGAGACGCTCAGCGAGGGCACGAACCAGCTGGTGGGACGCGATCCCGGCAGGATCCTCGCGGCGGCACGCGAGGTGCTGGCCGCCCCGCCGCCACCGCGGCGGCCGCGCCTCTGGGATGGCCACGCGGGGCAGCGCATCGCCGCGGCCCTGCTGGCCGAGGCGGGCAGCGGGGAGCCGCTGCGGCCCACGAGCCTCCCGGCAGCCCCGGGCGCCGCAGTCGCCGAGCAGGATCTCGCCAGCTTGCGGTGACTCCGCCTCGACGCGGTGGTGAGCTCGCCCCGGACTGACTCGCGTGCCTCGGATCAGCTGGGCGCCGCGGGCGTGACAGCTGACGGATGCACATGGGCGAAGTTGTTGACGCCGCCGGTCCTGATGGCCTTCCACAGCAACGCGCCGAGCGCCGGGTCGAGATGGACAGGCCTGTCCCCGCCCTTGGTTGCCGAGCCATGGCGGACGGGCGCGTCCACAAAGGTGCCGTCCCCGGTGCCGAGCTTGCCCAGGCGCAGCGCCAGCGACTCAAGTTCTGAGTTGGTCATATTGCTGTCGACGCTGAACGCCCCGGACAGCGCTCGGACCAGGCGGAGGTCCGCTGCGGCGCTGTTGAACAGATCCTGGTGGGCGATCTTGCTCAGGATGGCGCGGATGAGGTTCTGCTGGAGCAGTTCGCGGCCTATCTCGCTGACCTGGGTCTGGCGGGCGTAGGCGATCACACTGTGGCCGATGACGTGGTTGGTCCCCCGCTGGAAGACGTGACCCTCGCTCGTCACCGCGCGGGGAACGACGACGTTGACGCCGCCGAGCGCGCTGATGACTCGCAACGTGCCGGAGAAGGACAGCACCGAGTAGTGATCGATCCGGACATCGGTGAACCCCTCGATCGTCTTGATCAGGAGGGACGGCCCGCCGATGGCCGTGGCGTCCCCGAGTTCCCTGTTGCCGTGGCCGGGCACAGGAACGACCAGGTTCGCCGGGAGTGAGATGACCGCGCCGGCCTTCTGGTCGGCGTCGAGGTGGATGAGCGCGATGAGGCCGCTCTTCAGCCCCCGCGCTGGGCCGGTCGTCGTGCTCTTGCCAAGCGCGTAGGACGTCAGCAGCACCGTCATGCCCGTGCTGGCGGCAGCGGGCATGACCGGCTGATCCGCCGCGTCAAGCGCCTTGATGTCGGGAATCCGGTGGACACCGCTGAGCAGGTGATTGGCGTAGAGGTAACCACCGCCCGCGACCACTGCGACGATGACCACGATCGCGGCCGTGGACGCCAGCGCAACGCGCTTGATCCGCCGCCTGCGGCGGGAACGAGGGCGAGGTGGCTCGCCGCCATGGGAATGACCCGGGCGGCCGGAGTGAGCCGGCCGGCTAGCTCGACCTGGGCTGTCGGCCTGACCTGGGCTGTCGGCCTGACCTGGGCTGTCGGCGCGACCTGGGCTGTCGGCTTGACCTGGGCCGTCGGCATCGTGCTGCGGTGAGTTATCGGACACTTCTGTGCTGCCCCCTTTACCGGCGCTGGGCCAGCTGGATGGTTCCCGCAGCTGGCCTGGCAGGTCGCAAACCGGATGTCAGCCCGCGAATTTCGCAGGCATGACCATCCTCCCCGCTACCTTTAGCATCTACTCAATTACACAGTGTAATGTACACCTGTAACGATCCAGGTAAGTCAGAAAATTGCAGTGCGGCGTAAATAACAGGGGAAACGGGGATTTGTGGCGGATGTGGTTTTTGGCGAAAAAGCTGAGCCGAAGCTGCTGACCCGTACCCGCCGGCGACTGCGGCGGTATCACCAGGCTCTCGAGGCGGCCGGTGACGCCGTCTCCTGGCTCTGCGGCCTGGCCGCGGCAGGATGGGTCACCGGCGACCTGGCGGGTCCGGGCGTCACGCTGGCGATCGCGGCCCGCGCGGTGCTGGCCGTCGGCGCGCTGGCGGTGGCCACCGGCTTGCTCGCGGGGCTGTACCGAGGCCGTTACCAGCGGGGCAGCTTCGACGAGCTAATCGGCATCGGCCGGGCCGGCGCCGGGATGGCCGTCGTGCTCGTGATCCTCGGCGGGGACCTGGTTCCGGGCCAGCAGGCCCGGATGCACACGGTCGCTGGCGGCACGGTCTTCGCCCTGCTCGCGATGGCGGGCACGCGGCACCTGGTGACCGCGGGCCGGCAGTGGTCCCGGCTGACCGCGTCATCAGGGGTGAAGGTCATCGTCTTCGGGGCGGGCGATTCGGGTGCCCAGCTCGTGCACGGCCTAGCGCACCAGCCGGGTGCCGAGTACCAGCCGGTGGCCTTCCTCGACGACGACCCGGCGAAGCGGCGGCTGCGGATTCACGGCGTCCCGGTGCTCGGGGACAGGACGCGCATCGCCGAGGTGGCGGCACAGACCGGCGCCACGGTCCTGGTTATCGCGCTGACCCGGGCCACCGGCACCACGATCCGTGACCTCACCCAGGAGGCCGAGCGATGCGGGCTGATCACCAAGGTGATCCCGTCGGCCGCCGAGATGGTCGGCGGCAGCGCGCGCATCGAGGGAGTCCGCGACCTGCGGATCACCGACCTGCTCGGCCGCAGGCCGGTGACCACGGACCTGGCCGCCGTCGCCGGTTATTTCACCGGGAAGCGGGTTCTCGTCACCGGCGCCGGCGGGTCCATCGGCTCTGAGCTCTGCCGCCAGCTGCACGGGTTCGGGCCCGCCGAGCTGATCATGGTGGACCGCGACGAATCCGCGCTGCACGCGATCGAGCTGGCGCTGAACGGGCGCGCGCTGCTCGATTCCGACCATGTGGTGCTTGCTGACATCCGTGACCCGGACAGCATCCGCCAGGTATTCGAGCGCTGCCGGCCGGAGATTGTCTTTCATGCCGCCGCGCTCAAGCACCTGCCGCTGCTGGAGCGCTTCCCCGCCGAGGCGCTGAAAAGCAACGCGCTGGGCACGCTCGGGGTGCTGGAGGCGGCCGCGGCGTGCGGCGTCGAGTCGTTCGTGAACATCTCGACGGACAAGGCCGCCGACCCGCAGTGCGTGCTCGGCTACACCAAGCGGGTCGCGGAACGGCTCACCGCCCACATGGCCCGCCAGGCGCCAGGCACGTACCTGAGCGTCCGGTTCGGCAACGTGCTCGGCAGTCGGGGGTCGTTCCTGACCGCGTTCAGCGCGCAGGCCGCGTCCGGCGGGCCGCTGACCGTCACCCATCCCGAGGTCAGCAGGTACTTCATGACCGCTGGCGAGGCGGTGCAGCTCGTGCTGCAGGCCGCCGTGATCGGGCGCGACGGCGAGGTCCTCGTGCTCGATATGGGCGAGCAGATGCGCATCGCGGACATCGCGCGCCGTCTCGCCGCCAGCGCGCCGGGCCACGTGGACATCGTCTTCACCGGTCTGCGGCCGGGCGAGAAGCTGACCGAGAGCCTGCTCGGGAAGGCCGAGACTGGCGAGATACTGAGCCATCCCCTGATCAGGCATGTCCCCGTGCCCCCGCTGTCCCCCGAGTTCGTGACCGGCCTCGATCCCGGCCTGCCGGCCAGCGAGCTGCGTACCGCCCTTGCCCGGTGCGCCGGCCAATCGGACCGCGACTCCGAACGCCTGCTGCAGCCTGCAGACCGGGCCATGGCCGGGATGCCTAGGCCCAGGCAAGCTCTACAAGTTGTGCCAGCAGATGGTCCAGCCCGGCAGCGGTTAGCGCGCAGGCGTCCGGCGGGCCTCCGGTCGGGTCGGCCACGTCGTCGTCGGGCGAGTCGCCGAGCAGCGCGGAGCGGTCCCTGCCCTGGTGGGCCCGGCCGATCCAGCCGGCCAGCGGCTCGCCGGCCAGCCTGGGCCCGATCTGCTGGCCGCGGCGGACCAGCTCCTTGAGCGTGAACGCGCGGGACCAGACGGCAGGCAGCGCGACGACGGCGTGCCGGAGATGCTCACGAGCCATCGCCAGCACCAGATCCGACCCGGCCAGATCGCCATCGCGGAGCGCGCGGGCCCGGTGCGCGGCCGCGTCAAGGCCGTAGGCGGCCAGCGCTGAGAGCACCTCGGCAGGCGGCGGCGCGCCATCACCGAGCAGGCCGGCCGAGCTGACCGACGCGGGCAGGCCGGCCGCGGCGAGGCGCTGGCTGAGCAGCGACTCGGCCATAACGGAACGGCACCGGTTGGCAGTGCAGAGCACCAGTATTTCTGTCATGAAATGGGCGGCCTGTCGCGTCTCGGCCTGGTCCTTATCGGCATGGATCGCATCGTCCCGGAGCGGAAGAATCATTACGCAAAGTAGTAGAGTGTACTCTCAGAGTAACTTCATTACTGCTTGGCTGAATGCCCTGGGCGGCCCCGCGGGCATGCCGACGCCATCAGTCAATCGGGAAGGACACTGATGACCCCCGAGTCAGGGAGCGCTCCGACTCTTCGCTCGTACATCGCGCTCGCGGCCAGGCGGAAGTGGTGGATCATCGGATTCGCGCTGCTGGGCCTGGCGGCGAGCCTTGCCCTGTCGCTGACCCAGGCCGACCAGTACTCCTCCACCGCGCAGATCCTCGTGCAGCCCTCTGGCACCGCCACGGCCACCGGGGCGCCGGCTGCCGTGACGCCGACCGAGGTGCAGACCGACCTGCAGCTAGTGACCAGCGCGCAGGTGGAGCTCGCGGTAGGCAAGCAGCTCGGCAGCAAGCCGTCCATATCGGCGGCCGAGGTCGCCCAGACGAACGTGATCGCCATCACCGCCATCAGTTCCAGCCCGTCGCGCGCCGCGCTGATCGCCAATGCCTACGCGAACGCGTTCGTGACCTATCAGCAGCAGGCCGCCATCAGCGACCTCACGACGGTCGAGGCCCAGCTGCGCACGCAGATCAAGACGTACGGCCAGCAGATCAGCAAGCTGAAGGGGCGCGCCGATGCCGCGGCGGAGCTGACGGCCTTGCTGAACCAGCAGGCGGTGCTGCGTGAGCAGCTCGCCCAGATGCAGGTGAGCGGGGCGGTCGCCACGGGCGGGGTCGAGCTCGTCACCCCCGCGCTCGCGCCGAGCTCGCCGAGCTCCCCAAAGCCACGCGAGGATGGTGTCCTCGGCCTGGTGGCCGGGCTGATCCTGGGCATCGCCTTCGCGTTCCTGCGCGACAGCTTTGACGACAGGCTGTCCTCCAAGGACGCTGCCGAGCAGCTGAGCGGCGCCCCGGTGCTGGCGATGGTCCCGATGGTCTCGTCCTGGAAGAAGCGCGACCAGCCGCTGGTGGTGTCGATCTCGCACCCGCTGTCGCCATCGGCCGAGGCCTACCGCTCGACGCGGACCTCCTTGCAGTTCATCCGGCAGGAACGCGAGCTGCGGACGCTGCTGGTGACCAGCCCGACCGCGGCGGAGGGCAAGACCTCCACGGTCGCGAACCTGGGCGTGGTCTTCGCCCAGGCGGGCGAGCGGGTGGTGCTGGTATCGTGCGACCTTCGCAAGCCCAGGCTCGGCAAGTTCTTCGGCATTGACGAGCAGACGGGGCTCACCTCGGTGCTGCTCGGCGAGCTGTCGCTGACGCAGGCCCTGCAGCAGGTGGCCGGGCACGACGGGCTATGGCTGCTCGGCGCGGGGAAGAAGTGCCCCAACCCGGCCGAGCTACTCAGCGGGCCGGCCGCGCGGGACACTTTCGCGGCACTGCGCGCGTCCTTCGACCTGGTGCTCATCGACAGCCCGCCGGTGCTGCCGGTCACCGACGCGGCGGTGCTGGCCAAGGATAACGACGGGACCCTGATCGTCGTCGCGGCCGGCCAGACCAAGCGGATCGACCTGCGGCGCGCCGCCGAGAAGCTGGCCCAGGTCAACGCATCGGTCATCGGGACGGTACTGAACCAGGTCACCAGGCAGACCGGCTATGGCTACGGCTACGGCCATGGCTACGGATCCAGTTACGGCAGTGCCTATGGCTACGGGGCAGCCGAGCCCTCGCTGGCAGCCGCGGGCATCCCGGCGTCAGCCAACGGCAGCGCGGCAAAGTCCGGCAATGGCAGTGCGCCGGGCGGGGCGGCCAACGGGAGCAGGCACGGCAGGGCACGGCCGTGGCCGCAGGGCACCTCCGAGTCCCAGCAGGAAGGTTCCGGCTGAGCCGTGTCCGAACAGCTCACGATCATGATTGCTGCGCTCTCGTGCGGCGGGGTCGTCGTGCTGGCGGAACCGGTGACCATCTCGCTGCTCCGCCGGGCCGCGGTGCTCGACAGGCCCAACCAGAGGTCGTCGCACAGCGTTGCGACACCACGCGGCGGAGGGGCGCCGATCGCGGCAGGCCTGGTGCTGGCCGCGCTGCTGATCGGCGGCCGCGTGGCCGTCGCCTTCGTCATTGCGGTCACGGCATTCGGCGTGATCGGATTCGCCGAGGACCTGAGCGGGCTCTCGGTGCGCCGCCGGCTAGCGCTGCAGGCAGCGGGGGGCCTCGCCGCCGCCGCCGTGCTGGTGAGCCGGCTCAGCCTGCCGACCGCCGGGCGGGTGGCCGCCGTCGTCGCCATCGCGCTCTGGGTGACGGGGTTCGTGAACGCGTTCAACTTCATGGACGGCGTGAACGGCATCGCTGCCGCGCATGCGCTGATCGGCGGCGCTGTCTTCGCGTGCCTCGGCGCTTGGCGGCACGATGTCTTCCTCGCCGCCGGCGGCGCCGCGGTCGCGGCCGGCGCGGCCGCCTTCCTGCCCTGGAACGCGGTCCGGGCGCGGGTGTTCCTTGGTGATGTCGGCAGCTACGGTCTCGGGGCCGCGCTGGCCGTGCTCGGCGCGTGCGCGGTGATCCGCGGCATCCCGGCCGAGGCCGCCCTGGGCCCGCTCGCCCTGTACCTCGCGGACACCGCGTGGACGCTGCAGCGGCGCATCCGGGCCGGCCAGAAATGGTCGCAGGCCCACCGGACGCACATTTACCAGCAATGGTGCGACGCCGGCTGGTCGCACCTGCGGGTCACCGTCGTGACCTCCGCCGTCACGCTGCTGCTCTGCCTGCTCGGGGCAGCGAGCCTGACCGGCGTGACCGCGATCCGGGCCGGCGCCGACATCGTCGCGATCGGCGTGCTGGCCGTTTACCTGCGGTCCCCGGTGCTGCTCCGGCGGACCACCGCCCGGCTGGAGCGTGCCTTATATGCGCATCCTGCTGGTGACCCACTACTTCCCGCCGGAGACCGGCGCCCCGCAGGCGCGGCTGTCCGCGCTGGCGGCCACCTGGGCGGCGGACGGGGACACCGTGACCGTGCTCACCGGGATGCCGAACCACCCGACCGGCGTCGTGCCGCCCGGGTACCGCGGCGCGATCCGGCGGCGGGAGCGGCGTGACGGCTACCGGGTGCTGCGCACCTGGGTGTACGCCACGCCCAACGAGGGCATCGCGCGCAAGACGCTCGGGCACCTGAGCTTCATGATCAGCAGCGTGCTGCTCGGCTGGCGCCCCAGCGGGCGGGCCGACGTGGTCGTGGTCTCCTCGCCGACGTTCTTCTCGATCGGCGCCGCGTGGCTGCTGGCCCGGCTGAAGGGCGCCCGGCTGGTGGTCGAGGTCCGGGATCTGTGGCCGGCCATCTTCGTCGAGCTCGGCGTGCTCACCAGCCGCAGCCTGATCGGCCTGCTGGAGCGGCTCGAGCTCGCCGCGTACGCCGCGGCTGACGCGGTCGTGGTGGTGAGTGACGGGTTCCGCGCCAACCTGATCGGCCGCGGCGTCCCGCCGGGCAAGGTGCACACGATCCGCAACGGCGTCACCCTGGGCCAGTTCAACCCGGACACGGCCGCCAGCCCTGCGGTCCGCACCCGGCTCGGCGCGCAGCCGGGCGACTGCCTGGTGCTGTACCTCGGCACGCACGGGATCTCCCAGGCGCTGCCAGCCGTGGCCGACGCCGCGGCGCGGCTGGACGGCGAGCCGATTGTCTTCGCGTTCGTCGGCGAGGGCGCCGACAAGCAGCGGCTGCGTTCCCGCGTGCACGAGCTCGGCCTGGCCAACGTGAGCCTGCACCCCGGCGTCCCGCATTGCGACGTACCGGCATTGCTCGCTGCTGCCGACATCTGCCTGGCGCCGCTGCGTTCCGTCCCGTTGTTTGTCACCTTCATACCGTCCAAGATCTTTGAATACCTCGCCGCCGGACGGGCCGTGATCGGCGCGGTCGCGGGTGAGTCGGCGCAGATCCTCCGCGAGGCCGGCGCTGCCGTAGTGCCGCCCGAGGACAGCGACGCGCTGGCCGGCGAGATCCGGGCACTCGCGGCCGACCCGGCGCGGCGTCGCGCGATGGGCCGGCAGGGCCGGGCCCATGTGGAGCTGGCGTTCGACCGGGTCACGCTCGCGCGCCAGTACCGCGCGATCCTGGAAGCAGCCGGCCGCGGATGAGGCTCCTGGTCACCGGCGGCAGCGGCTTTCTCGGGGGTTACGTGCTGCGCGAGGCGGCGCGGCGCGGGCACGAGACGATCGGCCTTACCCGGAGCACCGCGTCGGCGGCGGTCGTGGCCGGGCGCGGCGCCCAGCCGGTCAGCGGGGATCTCGACGCGGCCGACCAGCTCGGCGCGATCTTCGCGGCGGCCCGCTGCGACGCGCTGGTGAACCTGGCCTCGCTTGGCTTCGGGCACGGGCCGGTGATCGTCGCCGCTGCGCAGCAGGCCGGGGTCCGCCGCACGATCTTCGTCTCCACCACGGCGGTCACCACCACGCTGGCGGCGCCGGCCAAACGGGTGCGGCTTGCCGCCGAGCAGGGAATCCGCGACTCCGGGCTGGACTGGACGATCCTGCGGCCGACCATGATCTACGGGGCGCCTGGCGACCGGAACCTGTCCCGGCTGCTCGCGCTGCTCACCCGGGTGCCGGTGCTGCCGGTCCCCGGCGGCGGCAGGCAGCTGCAGCAGCCGGTGCACGCGGCCGACGTGGCCGGCGCCGTGCTGGCCGCCGCCGAGCGGCCGGAAGCCACCGGCACCTGCTACGACGTGGCCGGGCCCGAGCCGCTCGCGTTCGCCGAGCTGCTGCGGATCTCGGCCCGCGCCGTCGCCAGCAGGACCCGGTTCGTACCGGTGCCGCTGACGCTGGCAGTGGCAGCGGCACGCGGTTACCAGTGGCTGAACCGCCGTCCCCGGATCACGGCGGAGCAGCTGCTGCGGCTGGCCGAGGACAAGGCATTCGTCATCCAGGACGCGGCGCGCGACCTGGGTTACGCGCCGCGTTCCTTCGCGGCCGGCATCCGGGCCGAGGCCGAGGCGATGGGGCTGGCCCGGTGACCGGCAGCGACGTGGCGCTGCTGGCCCGCAGCGCCGTCCACCTGCGGCCGGGTCAGGTAGCGCAGCGGGCCCGGCTGCGGGCCCAGCGCATGGCGCTGCGCCGCTGGCCGCGGGCCGGGCGCAGGCTGCTCGCCGGTCCCGATCCGGCCGGCGCGACGGGCTGGCCGGCCGGTTTCGTCCCGGTCGACGCCCGTGCGTCGCTGGCCTGGCCCGGCATGACCGCGCTGGCCTCGGGCCAGATCGAGCTGCTGGGGATGACCAGGGAACTCGGCGATCCGCCGGACTGGCAGCAGGCCGGCGCGCCCCGGCTGTGGCGCTTCCACCTGCACTACTGGGACTGGGCCTGGGGTCTGGCGGCAGAGCCGGACCGGCGGGCGGCACGGGCGCTGTTCGCCCGGCTGTGGCGGTCCTGGCAGGCGAGCGCCGAGCTCGGCAGCGGCGACGCGTGGCTGCCCTACCCGGCGGCGCTGCGGGCCTGGTCGTGGTGCGGGCTGCACGCGGATCTGGTGGCCGGCGGGGATCTGGAGCCGGCCTTCGCCCGTGAGCTGGCCGTGCACGCCGGCTTCCTGCGACGGCACCTGGAGTCCGATGTCGGCGGCAATCACCTGGTCAAGGACCTGAAGGCACTGGCCGGCCTGGCCGTCTTCTTCGCCGACGAGCAACTGCTGCGGCGCGCGCTCCGGCGGCTGGTCCGGCAGCTGCCCGTCCAGGTGCTGCCCGACGGCGGCCATTACGAGCTGGCGCCGGCCTACCACTGCCAGGTGCTGGCCGACCTGATCGACGTGGCGGGCCTGGTGGCGGCCACCGGGCGCGAGCCGCCGCCGGAGCTGGATCTCGCCATCAGCCGGATGCGCCGCTGGCTGGGCCGCGCGCTCTCGCCGGATGGCCGGGTGCCGCTGCTGAACGACGGGTACCCGGTGCCCGGCGCGCTGGTCGCCGCGCTGCGGCCCGGGCCGGGCCCGGGCCGGCCGCTGCTCGCGCTGCGCGGCAGCGGCCTGGTGCTGGCGTCCGCGGGCGGCTGGCACCTGCTCGCCGACGTCGGCGCGCCCTGCCCCGACGAGCTCCCCGCGCACGCGCACGCCGACACGCTGGGCTGCGTCGTGCACGTCGACGGGATGCCGCTGCTGATCGAGACCGGCACGTCGACGTATGCGGCCGGCCCGGCCAGGGATTACGAGCGGTCGACCGCCGCGCATAACACCGTGGGCGTGGACGGGGCCGATTCCACCGAGGTCTGGAGCGCGTTCCGGGCCGGCCGGCGCGCCAGGGTCCGGGGCTTTGCGGCCTCCAGCAGCGCCGCCGGAGTGAGCATCGAGGCGTGGCATGACGGATTCCGGCGGCTTCCCGGCCGTCCGCGTCACCAGCGGCACTGGTTCCTGACGGCAGCAGGGCTGCGGGTGGACGACCTGGTGTCGGGCCAGGGCCGGCACGCCGTGATCATCTACTGGCATCTTCCGGCCGGCTCGGCCGTGCTGCTGGAGGGGCGCGCGGCGGTGATCAGCACGCCCGCCGGATCGTTCCGGGCGCGGATCACCGCGTCCGGTCCGGCGACGCTGGCCACCGGCGCGCGGCCGGTCGCCGTCGGGTTCGAGCAGCGCACCGACGCGCTGCTGCTGACCTGCGTGATCGACGCCGAGCTGCCCGTGCGGGTCAGCACCGCCTGGCGCCGGGCCAGCCGGAGCGGCGCCGCCAGGAACTGCGGGGAGGCCGCGTGAGGCAGGTCGTGCAGCCCGTCGCGGGCGGGCCGGTCGTGGTGCTCGACGTGCCCCGCCCCACCGCAGCCACAACCGAGGTGCTGGTCCGGACTGCCGCCTCGGTCATCTCCCCGGGCACCGAGCGGGCGGTCACCGCACTGGCCCAGTCCAGCCTGCTGGCCAAGGCGCGGGCCCGGCCGGATCTTGTCCGCCAGGTGATGCGCAAGGCGCGGGCCGAGGGCGTCGCCGCCACCGCGAAGACGGTCCGGGGCAGGCTGGCGCTGGACCTTCCGCTGGGCTATTCCGCGGCCGGCCTGGCCGTCGAGGTGGGCGCGGCGGTCACTGGCATCCGGGTGGGACAGCTAGTGGCGACAGGCGGGGCGGGCTGCGCCAACCACGCCGAGTTCCAGGCGGTCCCCGGCCTGCTCTGCGCAGCCGTTCCGGACGGCGTGCCCGCCCAGGACGCCGCGTTCGCCACGGTCGCGTCCATCGCGCTGCACGGCCTCCGGCTGGCTGAGGTGGGTCCTGGCTCGAAGGTGGTCGTGGTGGGCCTGGGCCTGGTCGGCCAGCTTGCCGCCAGGCTGGCCATGGCGGCCGGCTGCGACGTCGCCGGGATCGACCCCGCCGGGCACGCGCGGGCCGCGGCGGCCGGATCGGGTGTCCTCGCGCTGGACGAGCTCGGCGAGACGACCACGGATCAGGTGGTCGCCTGGTCACGGGGGCGCGGCGCGGACGCCGTGCTGGTGTGCGCGGCCAGCCCGTCCTCCGGGCCGCTGACGCGGGTTCCCGCGCTGTGCCGTGACCGCGCGGTCGTGGTGATCGTCGGTGATGTCGGCCTGCAGCTCAGCCGCACACCCTTCTATCAGCGGGAGCTCTCGCTGCGGTTCGCGCGCTCCTACGGCCCCGGCCGCTACGAGCTGTCGTACGAGGAATGGGGGGTGGACTATCCCGCCGGGCAGGTGCGCTGGACCGAGGGCCGGAACCTCGAGGCGGTGCTCGACCTGCTGGCCGCCGGGCGGCTCGCAGTGGCCGATCTCGTGACCCACAGCTACGGCATCGGCGAGGCCGCCCATGCCTACCAGCTCATCGAGCGGCGGACCGAGCCCTACCTGGCGATCTGCCTGACCTATCCGGCTGCGCCCGCCCGCGAGGGCCCGATCCGGCTGCGGCCGGAGCCGCAGCCTCGGCGGCAGGCGAGCTTCTCGCCGGGCGTCGGCTGGATCGGCGCCGGCGCCTTCTCCGCCGGGACCCTGCTGCCCGCGTTCCGCGCCGCGGGCTTCGACCATCTCGTAGCGGTGACCTCGGCCAGCGGGCTGTCGGCGCGAAGGGCCGCAGAGCGGCACGACTTCGAGAAGGCGGTTTCCGGCCCGTCGGCTGTCATCGACGATCCGGATGTCGACGTCGTCGTTGTCGCGACCCCGCATGACACGCACGAGGAACTGGTGACGGCGGCGCTGAAGGCCGGCCGCCATGTGTGGTGCGAGAAGCCGCTGGCTCTGACCAGCGACGGGCTCAGCGAGATCGAGGCCGCCTGGGACGCGTCCGGACGGCAGCTCATGGTCGGCTTCAATCGCCGGTGGTCACCGGCCGTGATCGCTGCGCAGGAGGCGCTCGCCGGGACGACCTCGCCCAGGTTCCTGGTGTACCGGGTTGCCGCGGGGCCGGTGCCCGACGGGCACTGGTACCGCGACCGGCGGCAGGGCGGCCGGCTGCTCGGCGAGGTGTGCCACTTCGTCGACACCGCGCAGGCGCTCATCGGCACCAGCATCGAGGAGGCCGCGGCGATACTCGGCGACGCCGCCGGGGTGGCGGGCAACGACGCGATCGTGTCCCTGCGGTTTGCCGACGGCTCGCTTGCGACCATCTGCTACGGCAGCGCCGTGCCGGCCGTGGGCAAGGAATGGATCGAGCTGATGGCCGGATCGCGGCGGCTGGTGATCGACGACTTCCGCTCCGCGAAGCTGGACGGCCGGACGCTCTGGAAGGGCCGCCAGGACAAGGGTCATCACGCCCAGGTGACCGCGTTCCGGCAGGCGGTGCTAGGCGGAGCCCCGGCGCCTACCCGGCCCATGCTGGCCACGATGCGCGCCACCATCGCCGCAGCCGAGGGGAGCGGGCGCCGTGGCTGAGCCGATGACGTTGCACTCCGACCAGGTCAGGCAGTTGTTCGACGGCAAGGCCCCGGTCTGGTCGGCGAAGTACTCAGCTGACGGCCAGCTCACCAGCCGGCTGGCCGGCTTCGCCGCCGCCCTCACCAGTCATGTCCCGGCCGCTGGCACCATGCTGGATCTCGGCTGCGGCACCGGGGATCTGGCGCTTACCGTGGCCGCCGCCGGAATGCTGGTGACAGCGTGCGACATCTCCCCGGAAATGCTGCGCCGCGCGGCCGACCGCGATCCGCGGCGCGCGATCAGGTGGCTGCAGCTCAGCCCCGGCTGGCGCACCCTGCCCGTCGGGCCTGCCAGCTTCGACGTCGTCGTCGCCTCGAGCGTGCTCGAATACGTCGATCACCCTTCCAGGGTCCTGGGCGAATTCGCCCGGGTGCTGCGTCCGGGCGGCATCGTGCTGTGCACTGTGCCCGATCCCGTCCACCCGGTTCGCTGGCTGGAAAGGCTGGCTGGCCCGGCGGCGCGATCACCGCTAGCGCGAGCCGCGGCGGGCCGCTGGCCCCGGCTGGACGGCTACCTCGGCTACTTGCGGATCTCACGACAACAGCACCGCGCCGGGTGGTGGCGTGCTGCCGCCGCACGCGCCGGATTGCTCACCGTTGCGGGCACGGCCGAGACGGCGCCGCGCCAGCCGCTCCGCATGCTCGTTTTCCAGCGACCGACGGGATGAGGGATAGCGCATGGCTACGACCGTATTCGTGGATGCCGCGGGCGGGACCGTGGGAGGGGCCGGCCGCTTCAGGGTCGAGCTCTATCAGTACCTGGCCCGCACCGGGCGCGACGACGTCCGCCTGATCGGGGCGTTCCGGCGGATCGACGCGGCCTGGCTCATCCGCCGGGAGATAGCTAATCCGATCCGCGCGCGGCGGGTCGCGCTCAACAATCTCAGCTTCCTCACGCCCGGCGGTGAGCGGTGGACGCGCCTGGGGAATCCGCTGGATTTCCTGGACGACCAGGAGTGGGCCAGCCTGCACCCGTCGCTGCGCGCGGAGACCCGGTTCCGGGCGCCGATCGTCCGGCTCGCGGCCCGCTGCTCTGACGTGATCGTCACTCCGTCCACGGCTATGGCCGAAAGGGTCGGCCATATCCTGCCGAGCGTGCGCAGCAGGATCATTCCGCGGCTGAACCCGGTCTCGGCGGACTCTGTGCCGAGCATGCCCCGCGAGGCAGTCATTCTCTGCCCGGTGATCTTCTCGCCCTACAAGCACATGATCTCCCGGCTCAGGGAATGGATCGCGGCGGTCGACGAGCACATCGACGCAAGCGTCCAGATGCTGGTGACGGCCGCCCTGCCGGAGGTGCCCGACGACCTCGCCCGCCATCCGCGCATCAAGCTCGTCGGGCAGCTCTCGCACGCCGAGCTGCGGCAGTTGTGGGCACGCAGCCGCGCCATTTTCTTCCCGCCCGGCCTAGAGTCGTTCGGTTTCCCGCTGGCCGAGGCGCGGGCCAACGGGCAGGCCGTCATTGCCCGCGACACGGAGCAGAACCGGGAGATCGCCGGGCCGGCATTGTGCGGCTTCACGGTCGGCGACGCGGACTCGCTCCGTGACGCGACCGAGCAGGCCCTCACCAGGGACGTGGCACCCGATCCCGGGCCCTTTGAGCCGGACGCCTATTTCAACTGGCTGCTGGGGGCGCCGCGATGACCAGCCGGCGGCCGGCCGCCGAGCAGCCGGCCGCCGAGCAGCCGGCCGCCGAGCAGCCGGCCGCCGAGCAGCCGGCGTTCGCAAGCGAACGCCATCCGCGGCCAAGGCTGGGGGTGCTGGACTTCAACCCCATTCAATACCGGACCCCGCTTTATCAGCGACTGGCAGCGCGCGGCAACCTGGACATCGACGTCCTCTTCCTCACCGATCACGGCTACCTCGCCGGCCTTGATCCGGGATTCGGCGTGCCCTTCGCCTGGAACATCGACCTGCTTGCTGGCTATCGCCACCAGTTCCTGGCCAGGACTGGACGCCCGACCGGGACCGGCACGCAGGCCAGGGCGCTGAACCGATGGGTCAGGTCGCAGGACGCCGTCGTGGTGTACGGCTACGTGAAGCCGTGGATGCTGCTGGCGATGGCGGCGTGCCGGTACCACCGCGTGCCCTACCTCATGCGCGGGGAATCACACCCCCGCGGCCAGTCGGCCGGCCTGCGTCGGCACCTGCGGAGCGCCGTGGCGCGCGGGGTCGTGTCCGCCAGCGCGGGCGGCCTGGCCATCGGCCAGCTCAATGCGGAGTTTTACCGCCAGTACGGTGCGCGGCGCGTCACCTTCGCGCCGTACTCCGTGGATGACGAGCGGTTCGCGCGAACCCCGCCGGTCGGGAGATCAGAATTGGTCGCGCGCTGGGGACTGGACGGCAGCCGGCCCGTGATCATGTTCTGCGGCAAGCTGATCCCGCGCAAACGGCCGCTGGACCTCGTCGCGGCGGTACGGCAGTTGCCGCAGGAAGTCAGCACCCTCTTCGTCGGCGACGGATCCATGGCCCCGGTGGTCCGGTCCTCGCTCAGGCCCGGCAACGGCGTGGTCACCGGTTTCGTCAACCAGGCGGAGTTGCCGTCCTACTTTCACGCTGCCGACATTCTGGTGCTGCCCAGCGAAGCCGAGCCCTGGGGCCTTGTCGTCAACGAGGCGATGGCCGCCGGGGCCTTGCCCGTCGTGTCGGACCGGGTGGGCGCGGGCCCGGACCTGGTGCGCGGCATCGGCGAGGTGTATCCGTGCGGCGACGTCACGAGCCTCGCGGCCGCTCTCGGCCGGGCCCTGGCAAAGATCGGGCAGCCGGGGATCCGCGAGAAGGTCCGTCGCCACGCTGCCCGCTACAGCCTTGATGCCACGGCCGCCGCCGTCGAGCAGGCCACGCTGGCCGTGACCATCAGGAACTGACGCCTGCGACCGCTGCCGACGCTCACGACCGGTGCTGGCCCGCGACCGGACTCAGCTCTGGCTGGCCGCGAAACCACGCGATGGTGCGTTCCAGCCCCTCGGCAAGAGGGACCGACGGGCGCCAGCCGAGGCACTGGCCAGCGAGAGTGATGTCGGGGCAGCGGCGGGTGGGATCGTCGGGAGGTTTCGGGATGTACTCGATGCCGCTGGCCGAGCCGGTGAGCTCCAGGATGCTAGCCGCCAGTTCGCCGATGGTGATCTCGTGCGGATTGCCGATGTTGACCGGTCCGGGGTGATCAGAGCGGATCAGGCGGAAGACGCCTTCGATCAGGTCGTCGATGTAACAGAGCGACCGCGTCTGGCGTCCGTCGCCGGTGATGGTCAGTGGCTGCCCGCTCAGCGCCTGGCCGACGAGAGTCGGCACCGCGCGGCCGTCATCCCGCCGCATGTGCGGCCCGTAGGTGTTGAAGATGCGCACGATCGCCGTGTTGGTGCGGCGGGTACGGCGGTATGCGGAGGTGATGGCCTCGGCGTAACGCTTCGCCTCGTCATAAACGGATCTCGGCCCGATGGGGTTGACATTGCCCCAGTAGGACTCATCCTGCGGATGAACCATGGGCTCCCCGTAAACCTCTGACGTCGATGCCAGCAAGAACCGGGCGCCAGTGCGGTGCGCAAGCCCCAGCGCCCGGTGCGTGCCGAGGGATCCGACACTGAGAGTCTCGACCGGGTATGCCGTGTAGAACAGCGGCGACGCCGGGCATGCCAGGTGTATCACCAGCTCCACCGGGCCAGTGACGCTGAGTTCCTCGGTGATGTCGGCGCGGGCGAAATGGAATCGGGGAATCGCCTGCAGGCGGTCCACGTTGTCCTGGCTTCCGGTCAGCAGGTTGTCCAGGCAGATGACCTCATAGCCCTCCGCGAGCAGCCTCCGGCAGACATGAAAGCCGATGAATCCCGCGCCTCCCGTCACGACTGCGCGACGTAGCGTCATAGTTGCCATCTCTCCTGTTGTCGTTTCCCGCGTTTGTTGTTCCCGCGTCTTGTTGTTCCCGCGTCTTGTTGCTTCCGCGTCCGGGTGGCGGCAGCTCACTCACAGCACAGCTCAGTCACAGCAGCCTCGCGACCGCGCGCGCGGCGTAGCGCTCCGGGGCGAAGCGCTCCCGTGCCCACTCGGCGGCCCTCTTCCCCATCAGCTCCAGCCGCAGCGGATCCTTCAGCAGCACGTCGAGCAGCGCGGTCAGCGCCCCCGCCGTCTCGTCCGCCGGGGCGGCGCCGGTGACCTGGTCGACGAACGCGTCATGCGAGCCGCCGTAAGCGGGCGCCACCACCGGCGTGCCTGCCACCTGGGCTTCCAGCAAGACCAGGCCGAAGCCCTCGCCCGAGGGGCGCTGGCCGAACCTGGTCCGGGTCGCCAGCACCAGCAGGTCGGCACTGGCGAGCAGGCCTGCCAGCTCGGAGTCCGTGACTCCCGGCCGTAGCGCGCACCAGCGATGCTCAGCGATCAGCCGCCGCAGCTCCGGGGCGGGCTCGCCTTTTCCGCAGACCGTCACCCGGACGTCGCCGCGGCCTAGCGCAGCGACTGCTGCCAGCAGTTCCGGCAGGCCCTTGCCCCGCCAGTCCGCCAGCCGGAATGCGCTGACCAGGTGGATCCCCTGGCCTTTCGCCTGATGACCGCTGGCCGCGCCGGCCAGCGTCCGGAACCACTCACCGGAAAGGCCCGGCGAAAGGACCGTCGCGGGTGATATGCCGGACAGCGCCCCGGCGGTGAAGCTGCTGGCCGCGACGACGCGCACGCCCGGGCGGCTCATCAGCCGCCGCTCGACCCGGGAGCGCGGCCGGGACCTCGCGCCCCACACCTCGCTGCCATGGCAGATGACCGAGACGCCGCAGGCTGACGGCTCCCGGGCCAGCAGCCACGCGGCTGGCAGCAGGGCGCGGTGGGTCAGGACAAGGCGGGTGGGCTGCCCGGCCGTCACGAGCTTCGCCCGGGCCTCCGCCACCAGCCGGGCATGGGCAGCGGCGCCCGGCCGGCGAAGGCTGACCCGATCGCACTCGACGTGTTGCTCGGCGAACGCCCACTGGAGTGTTTCCGCGTAGCGCTCGATCCCGCCGCCAAGGCCGGAGGAAGGAGTCAGCAGGAGCGCCCGGCCGGCCACGAGGCTGGGCACAAGGCCGGCCATGTCAGGCCCGGCCGCGAAATCTATGGCACGCGGCTCCTGTCTGCGTCCAGCTGCCCCGATAGGTTTCCCGATAGAGTTTCCGGCAGCGTTCCCGGCAGAACCGCAGCGCCTGCATGATGTGCCCTCTCCCGTCGCGGCAATGTTGCCGTCCGCCTCCGTGCCAGCTCGATAAGCTTCACGGCGATGGCCAGCACGACGGCCGCCCGCAGCTCGGCGAGCATCCCCGGCAGGCCTTTCTCGTACGCCAGGGCTGCCTGTATCGAGCTCGCCAGCACGACAAGCCGCACTGTCGATGCCTGCCGGAAGAGCCAGCGTTCTCCCCAGCCTCCCAGAATACCGAGAACAGCCAGCAATGCGATCAGCTCATACGGCCCGAGAAAGCCGAAGTACAGCCCGAGCAAAGTCGGCAGGAAGTTAATTCTCTGCAGGCCGAAATCCTGCAATTCAGTCAGCGCCGGATTAAGCCCAGCCGAGTGCGTCAGCTTCGATGACCAGATTTCTCTCGGTACGATGAGCAATACAGACTCCCCGGCAGGAGCAGCGCCGAGAGCCGGGTGGCCGAAATGCATGCTCTGCAGGATGCCTCCGGCGAAGGCATTGCCGTCGAGTCGGCCGGCTGCCTGCGCCACCAGGCCCGGGTGCGTATCGTTCACGTTGGACGTGTGGACCACGCCGTAAAGGCCACGTCCGACCGCCAGGACGCGCTGCTTCAGGCCGGAGTCGCTGTAATATATGCTGCGGCCCGATACGGCACGATAGCCAGTGATCCCAAGAATAGCCACGATGGTCAGCGCCAGAGTGGCCGCCAGTTGCCGGTGAGTAGGGCGCAGGCCTGCCTGGCTGAGGAGAATAATCAATTGTATGGCATCGATGACAAGGGGAGTCCGCTCGCCAGCAGCGGCTAGCAAAATTGACTGCCCGATCAGGACGAGAACAAACCATCGCATGCCGTTTCGCAGCAAGAACCCGAACGCCGCGAGAGCGACGAGAACGGTGAGGAACGTCGATGCCAGATCGGTCCAGTATCCAGTCGTAGGACCCGCGATGAGAGAGCTGTTGTAGCCACGTCCGGTATAGGTCAGCACCGCAAGCGGAATACAGACAACCGCAATGATCCGCCAATCAAGGATCCGGGCTGCCATGAGCGTCTCGTGGCGACTCATCGTGGCGGCGGCCCGTTCTGGTTTGGTCACCAGATAGCAAATCACCAGCACGAGCAGGCCGACGGACATGATGAGCGTCGCTGAATCGATGTATCGCTGCGCTATCCCTACGCGGTAGTAATCCCAGACGCGAATGGCCGGTATCGCCAGCAGGATCTGCGACACTCCCTGGTAGAGGATCGCGGCGAGCACCACGAGAGTCATGGGCCGCCTCAGCCAGCCCGGGCCGAGACGATGCCGCATCAATGCGACGGCCAGGGCCTGCAGGCACAATGCGGTCAGCAGCGTCGCGCTCACCACGCCTCCTGGCCTATTGCGCCAGGCAGCAGAGCCCGGGGAGGCACGCCCGGCCTGCGCCTGCGGAAGGTGAGCTGCACGGCCAGCAGCCAGATGACGATGGTGCCGGGAATGCTGGCCAGCAGCGAGACGAAGTCCAGCTCGTTCTTCACCAGGGTCGGCAGGAGCAGCAGAACCAGGAAGATGGCGTGCGGATTCACCCCCGCGTCCAGGACGTCGTCCAGCAGGCGCACGCCGCACCCGAGCAGGAGCATCCCGGCGATCACGGGGACCCAGCCGCCGTGACGGTACAGGTCGCCCACGGGCGTGACGGACGACGAGCTGTAGACCGAGGCCGAGAATCCGTAGTATTTCTGGCTGATCTGGTAACCGACCGCGACGATCGGCTTGCCGGGCCAGATCGCCCGTGGCACCAGCTCGGTGACGGTCCCCTCGATGAGGCGGGCCGGGCTGAGAAAGCCGACCTGCCCTGGCGTCCGCTGCAGGATGATCGCCGGACCGTCGATTTCCCGGATCCGCTGCAGGAGGTAGTCCACCGAGCCCGGCAGGACCGTGAGGAGGTCGTGGCCAGTCACCGTCTGCCGGAAGATCCCAGGTGCCGCGGCGATCGTCGCCGCTGCCGACAGCTGGGCGGTGCCGCCGCGGGCCGCGGTGCGGTAAGCCTGGTTGAAAGGTATGACGACGACAAGGAACAGCAGCGCCAGCAGCGCCAGGGCTGGCTTGGGCAGCCGATGACGCGCCGCGCTGAACGGGATGGCCACGGCCAGCACGGCGATGACGAAACTCTGCTTGCCTCCCGCTGCCGCGCCGAACCCCAGCTCGGCAAGGAACAGCACAGCCAGCGTGACCCGGGCGCCAGGCAGTCGCTCCCGGTAGACCTGAAGGGCGGCCGCGCCGATGGCGAGCGGTGCGCAAAGGCTGAGCAGGTTCAGGATCTGCCCGTAACCAGACGCCGCGCTCACTATCGACGCCGCATCGCCCACGTAGCCGAACCGGCCGGTGGTGACTGCGCTCCCGATGCGCGCCGCAGTGCCGACGCCGTAGAGGATCCAGGGAGCGCTGAGGCTGCGGACTTCCGGGGCGAAGCGCCGTTCCACCCCCCCGACGCCGCGGGCCGCCAGGCCGCCCGCGAGCCGGCCCGGCCCGGCGAAGTAACCGATGGCCCAGCAGGTCATCCCGACCGCGACGAGCCACAGCGCCCGGAGCACGCTGGAGACGGCGATCTCGGCCGCAGCCCCGGTCTGCGGCTGAGTCCAGGTCAGGGTGGCAAGCCCGAACGCCACGCCGTACCAGAGCAGGGTCCACGACCCGAAGCACCAGCGGCTGAGCCCGAGACCTGCACCCCGCCCGCCCCCGGCGACGCACAGCAGGCTGCCGGCGTAGGCGGCCAGGGCCAGGCTGCCCCATACGACAGCCAGCGTCGGCCGGTCGGAGGTGCTCAGGGCGACGCCGAGCAGCCCGATCGCGGTCGCGAGGAGGACCGCCGCCGCCATCACCCGCGGCGGCGTGGCCAGGGCCCGGGACCGGCGGACCGCCGGCGCGACCGTCACGAAGTCTTCTCCGCGGCGGTCCCGAGCCGCTGATCGGCGGCCTTCGTCCCCGCGACCCCGCGACCGCCGATGACCGAGTCGATCGTCACCGTCCTCGTCTCGACGCTGCCTTCAGGATCCACGTGATTTACGCAGTCCTGCCCGCTGGTGAACCGGGCAGCGCCGCAGGCCGCCCCAGCCGAAGCCTCAATCGCCGTGCCGCGGCATCGCCTCGGCGAAGCGGGTGGATTGCAGGACGGCCCAGGGCCCGGTACCGCCAGCCATTCCCGCGCCAGAGGTCCGGGTCAAGCGCGTTCCTGCCGTCCGCTATGTTGCGCTGCGCCACGGCCCGGCCGAGGACTTCCGGGTCGGCGTCGCAGAATTCCGGCCACTCGGTGAGCAGCAGCATCAGGTCCGCGTCCCGCGCGGCGCCCAGCGCCGAGTCAGCGTACTGCAGCTCAGGGCAGGCCTGCCGGGCCCTGTCCATGGCCACCGGGTCGTAGACAGTGACCCGGGCGCCCAGGTCGTGGATTGCCTTCGCCACGCCCAGCGCGGGCGAATCCCGGATGTCGTCGGAATTTGGCTTGAACGCGACGCCGAGCACGCCGACAGACCGGCCGGCCAGCGACCCGTTCATCAGTTCGCGCGCCAGTTCGATCATCCGGGTCCGGCACCGCAGGTTGATGGCGTCGATCTCGCGGAGGAACCGCAGCGTCTCCCCCATGCCGAGGTCATGAGCGCGGGCCATGAACGCCCGGATGTCCTTGGGCAGGCACGCTCCGCCGAAGCCGAGGCCCGGCCAGAGTGACGCCGGCCCGATCCGCGGGTCGGCGCTGAGGATCCGGGACAGATGGATGACGTCGCCGCCGACAGCCTCGCATACCTCGGCCATCGCGTTGATGAAGGAGATCTTCGTTGCCAGGAACGAGTTCGCGGCAACCTTGGCCAGCTCGGCAGTGGTCAGGTCGGTGACGATGAACGGCGTGCCTGCTGCTAGCGGCCCGGAGTAGATCTGCCGGAGCAACTCGCTGGCGCGCAGCGACTGGACGCCCACCACGATCCGGTCCGGCCGCAGCGTGTCCTGCACGGCACAGCCCTCGCGGAGAAATTCCGGGTTCCACGCGAGCTCCACACCGTTGCCGGCCGGGGCCAGTCGCGGGAGGTCACCAGCCAGCACGGACGCTGTGCCGGCCGGGACCGTGGACTTGCCCACGACCAGGCAGGGGGAGCGGAGCAGCGGGGCGAGCGCGGCAATGCACGAGGTCAGCTGGCTGAGATCCGCACCGTCGCCGCCTGCGTGCTGGGGCGTGCCCACGCAGACGAAGTGGACTTCGCCGAAGGCCGCGGCCTGCTCATACGAGCTGGTGAAGCGGAGTCGGCCCGTGGCCAGGCCGCGCCGCAGCAGAGGCTCGAGGCCTGGCTCGTGGAACGGCAGCTGACCGGAGGCGAGGGCTCCGATCCGGGTCGCGTCGGTGTCCACGCCGAGCACGTCGAAGCCCAGCTCGGCGAGGCAGGCAGCCTGCGTGGCGCCGAGATAGCCCGTGCCGATCACCGTCAGCCGCGCTGGCCTTCGCGCCCAGACCGACTCCGCTGACGCCGTCGTCCCTCCGCGCGGCGCTGGCAGGGCGGGCCCGCCAGCGCTGGCGGGCACGGCGATCACGAGAGCTTCTCCAGGATTGCCGCGACCCGCAGGTCGTAGGAATGGTCGCGGTGGGCGCGCAGGGCGGCAGCGTCGCCCAGCCGCGCCGTCAGGCCTGCCTCGCCGAGCAGGCGGCTCGCCTGGTCGACAAGCTCGTCGAAGTCATGAAAGGCCAGCACCTCCGTGCCGACGTCGAACAGCCCAGGCACGGTGGGGCGGAACTCCGTGAGCACGGCGGCACCGCAGCCGGCGGCCTCGAAGAGCCGGACGTTGACGCCGGCTATCTCGGCAGGATGCATCGTGTTGAGTACGCCGGCCGCGGCGCGGAAGACCCTGGCCTTCTCCTCGCGGGCCAGGTAGCGGCCGGTGTGCGCCTCCCGCAGCGGCGTGTCTCCGAGCCAGCGCGGAAAGCCGGGACCGTACAGCCTGAGCGGGATGCCCTTGGCCATCAGGCGTTCGAGCAGGCGGACCCGGCTGGGGTACATGTTGCCGGCCAGGACCAGGTACGGTTCCGTGCCGGCCGGCACGAGCGGCCGGTGCCATTGCGGGTTGCATCCCTGCGGCAGGTAGTACACCGGCAGATCAAGGCTGGCACGCAGATGCTCCACCAGGTGCGGCTCCTTGAAGAACAGCGCGTCGTAGGGCGCCAGCAGCATCAGCTGCCGCCCGAGGAAGACAACGGCGTCGGGAAACCAGAACGCCACCCGCAGGCCGGCCCGCTTCAGCTGGCTGACCGGGCCGGGCATCAGGCGCCCATCGAGGTTGATCACCAGCTCGCAGCCCGCGTCCAGGGCAGACCGCACGATGCGCTGCTGTGCCCGTTCCGTTAGCTGGGGTAGGCCCTGCCGGGCGACGGAGGCGACCCGTCCAGCGAACGTCCTCCCGGCAGGAGGCATGGCCGGGCCGAGCTGCGTGACCTCGTTGCCGATCCGGTGCAGTGCGTCGCCGACGTTGTCCGCGAAGTAGTCCGGCCCAAACGGTCCAACTACGCCGACTCGCACGGGCCCCCCTGATTGACCACTATCAGTAATATTTATATCACCCAGGGTAATCTTGGCGCGCTGGGCACGCCGCGCGGCAGCCGCCACAGCGAGCGGAGCATCGCGGCCAGCGCGACGCCGTAGGAGACCGTGGACGCGATCGCGGCGCCTGCCACGCCCACCACCGGCAGCAGGGCGATGAGCAGCGCCACGGTGAAGATGGCCGCCAGCCCTTGCGCCCATGCCACGATGGCCGGATGATTCCTGCCCCGCAGCAGGTCGCCGACGACCTGGCCGCAGGCCAGGAATACCGCGCCCGGGGTGAGAATCCACAGCAGCGGCACGGCACCCCGGTAGCCCGCGCCGAACACCAGCGGGATCAGCCAGTAAGCGGCGGCGGCGAGCGGTATGAGCAGTCCCGCGGCCAGGCCGGCGCTGGCGAGCACGGCGAGGACCTGCAGCCGGTGAGTCGCCTCGCTGACCACGCGCCGCGCCGCAAGCCGGGGGAAGGCGACGTTCCCGATGGCCGAGACCAGCGGGATGGGCAGCAAGGTGAGAGAGACTGCGATCGCGTACCGGCCAAGGTCGGCTGGCGGGACGGTCTGCGAGAGCACCAATTGGTCCAGCTGGGCGTTGAGAGCCGCGGGCGTCAGTGCGGCGATCTGCGCGACGCCGTAGGCAGCAAGAGGGCGGACCAGTCTGGAGTCCAGGTGCCCGGGCGCCAGCCCGGTCAGCCGGCAGCAGCGATAGGCCCAGCCGAACTGCACCACCATCGTCACAGCCAGCACGATCAGGGCGGAGCGGAGCGTGAGCAGCCGCAGCCACCACAGCAGACCCATCGCCACCATGCTCAGCAACGGCTGGCTCACCCGCACCACGTTCCACCGGTGCATGTCCCGCGCCTGGAGCGAGAAGGTGAAACTGGCCCCGACGAAGGCCACGATCGATGCGCCGAAGGCGATCCGGTATCCCGCGGCCACGTTGGCGTTCCCGCGGGAGAGCACGGGGGCGAGCAGTTCCCCGGCGATCAGCGCTACCGTCCCTGTCACCAGCATCATCGCCCGCGACGTGGCCACGTACTGTCGAGCTCGCGGCGGATCCCGGGAAACGAAGAAGCACAGTGCGGCTGGCTGGCCCATTCCGCCGACCATGAGCGTGATGCCGAACCATGCCGTGATCGCCGCGTATTCGCCACGGCCCGCGGGCCCCAGCGTGCGGGCCACGATGACGCCGCCCAGCCCGGCAGCGATGGTCGCCGCCAGGTTGAATCCCGCGGTCCGGGCAACCGCCCGTCCGGCGCCGGACCAGTGCAGTGTCGTCGCGATGCCCTGCAGCCGGGTCGGCGCGGCATGGACATTCATCGGAAGGGGAGAATGCCCGGCCCGCCCGCCAGGCCGTCGTCAGGCCCGGTCATAGACAAAGAAGTCGGCCCTTCGCGAACCTGAGCCTGGCCCGTCGGCCGTCCGTGCGAGCCGCCACTGCGGGCAATTGTCTGCCACCCACGACGTGAAACGCCGATGCCGTACATGCGGAGCGTCATCACTGATCACGCCGTTTGTCGAGTACACCACCACGTGCCGCTGACCCGCGCCGAACAGGTGCGTCATGTAAGCGCCGAAAACCGGATCCTCGACCAAGTGGAAGATGACATCGAGAGAGATGGCCAGCTCTGCGCTGAACACCCCTGCGCGGTCGACAAAACAGGTGCCGTCATAGCGGAAGAAGCTCTTGGCCGGATCGTCAGCGAAACGGCGCTGGCACAGCCTGACCGCCGCCGGGGACACATCGAGCCCGATGTAGCTGGGGTACTCGGCGAGCGACAGCTGATTGCCGTCACCAGAGCCGAACTCGATGACCGACCCGATACCGTGCTCACGGACGAACGCGTTGAGGAACTGCGCCTTCTCCTGGGCCAGGACGCCGTAAGAGCCCGGGCCGCTGCCGCCGCCACGCGCGTACCGCTGCTCCCAGAAACTGGCCGAGCCGCTGAAGTGCAGCCGCTGCCGCAGCAGTGAGAACTGCCGCATCCCCGGGATCGGGCGGACCACATCCTTGACCGTCATGACGATCCTCTCCTGGCTGACTAGGCCTTCTTCTGGCCGCTGGCCTGGCGCCGGCCGCTGCGGCCTTGACGTCCCTCAGCTCGCCTTGCGGGCGGCAAAGGCAAGGTTCTGGGTCACCACATGCCCGCGCAGCGTCCCGGTCTCGGCCGCGAGCGCGATCGTGAACAGCGCGCTGACCGGTATCCACGCGGCCGCCCGGGCGGCGCTCATGACGCCATGCGCCACGGGCGGGCAGGACTGGACGGTGACCGAGCGGAAACCCGCCGCGGCAGCCAGTTGCCTGACGCTCCGGCCGGTATAGGACGACTCGTGGGTGAAGTCGCCGTACCTGACATGGCCGCCGAGCGGGCTCACGGCGTTCGGCACGCGGGCGACGAACACCCCGCCGGGGCGCAATGCCCCGGCGACGAGATCGAAGGTGGCGAGCACCTCGTCCTTCGTCAGATGCTCCAGCAGATCCGTGGCGGTGACCGCGGCCAGCTGGCCCCGGCGGCTGGCCAGCATCGCGTTGTAATCGCCCTGGCGCACCCGGTCGATCCCGGCCGCGCTCGCGATCGCTACCTGCTCCGGGCTGATATCGATCCCGTCAGCGTCATAACCGTCAGCGAGCAGCAGGCTGACCAGCTGGCCCTGGCCGCATCCGATGTCCGTCACCGGCCCGCTGGCTGGCCCGGGCAGCAGCGGGCGGATGCGGCGCCGGTAGGTCAGGGCTGCGGCAACGGCATCGCCGCGGCCGGCGTGCTGGGACGCGTACGCCTCATACAGCCGGTCCCGCAGTGTCGAGTCACCCGCTGTGGTCACGATATGACTGTACTTCACTACTCTAAGTAACGATGACGTTAACATCCGCTCCCGCGCCACTCGCCGGGGACGCCGGTCAGTGACTGGTTTTGTGACCGGCCTTGGCGCTGCTCGAGCAGCCGGTCTGTGTGGTGACGATGACGAGAGTGCTGGCGGCGGAGTCAGCGAAGCCGGTCTGGGTTACGACGGTGACGCTATAGGTGGTGCCACTAGCGAGGCCGGCGATGACGCACGTGGTCGCGCCGGCGGTGGTGCAGGCCGCACCGCCGGGTGACGCTGTCGCCGTGTAGCCCGTCAAGGTGCCGCCATCCAGGTCGGCTGAGGCTGTCCAGGACATGGTGGCGCTCGTGAAGCCGGGATCGGCAGTGACGCCGGTAGGCGCCCGCGGCCCGACCAGCACGGGCACGCTGCTCGCCGAGTTACTGTCGTCGCCGAGCTCACCGGAGACGCTGCGGCCCCAGCAGTACACCGAGCCGGTGGTATCCAAGGCGCACGCGTGCCATATGCCCGCCGTAACCTGGGTCAGGGTCTTGCCCGCCAGCACGCCGGCGGTGTCCACGGCGACGGGAACGCTGGAGTCGATGGTGGCGTCGTCGCCGAGTTCGCCATGGGTGTTGTCGCCCCAGCAGTAGGCCAGTCCGGCTGAGTCCATGGCGCAGGTGTCGTAGACGCCGATGGTCACATTGCTGATGGTCTTGCCCGCCAGCACGCCGCTGACAGCGACGGCCACCGGGACACTGGAACTGGTGGTGCTTCCGTCGCCGAGCTGGCCATCGGAGTTGTCGCCCCAGCAAAAGGCGGCGCCAGCCGCGTCCACGGCGCAGGTGTGGTACCAGCTGGCGTTGAGCTGGGTGAGAGTCTGGCCGGCCAGCGCGCCGCTGGTGACGAC
>Ga0302325_10001086_pt1 | contig 70951 bp, 66 predicted proteins | sample Palsa_T0_2_FD_201948 | JGI IMG/M metagenome (GOLD analysis project Ga0302325, IMG submission 201948) | Peat permafrost microbial communities from Stordalen Mire near Abisko, Sweden - Palsa_T0_2 | ecosystem: Environmental > Terrestrial > Soil > Palsa > Peat permafrost | place: Sweden: Abisko...
AACGAAATCAACCGCCTGATCCGGATCGGTCAGCAGTTGGTCGTGACTGACCTTGCCTTCTACGCCGTGGCCGTCTTCCTGTTCGCCACCACCACGCTCCAGCGAGCCAAGCACACCCAACTCGCCTTCCACTGAAGCGCCGATCCAGTGCGCCATCTCGACCACACGGCGGGTGATATCGACATTGTATTCATACTCTGCCGCGGTCTTGGCATCGGCTTTCAACGAGCCGTCCATCATGACCGATGTGAAACCGTGCTTGATTGCAGTGGCGCAGGTTGCCTCTTCGTTGCCGTGATCCTGATGCATGCAGAGCGGAATCTGCGGATACATCTCGTCCAATGCGTCGATCATCTTGGACAGCATGATGTCGTTGGCATAGGAGCGCGCGCCGCGCGAGGCCTGGATGATGACGGGCGCATCGACGGCCGCCGCCGCGTCCATGATCGCGAGCCCCTGCTCCATATTATTGATATTGAACGCCGGCACGCCGTAGCCATGCTCGGCGGCATGGTCCAGCAATTGCCTCAGGGTAATTCGAGCCATCGCAGTTCCTCTCAATTCCCGGGGGATGTCATGGATGGATGACCGCTACCTTCGATCGCGCCAGGCAACGCATCGCGGCCTCCGCAACAGCCTCGGCTGTGATGCCGAATTCGCGGTAGAGCACTTCAGCCGGAGCGGAGGCGCCGAAGCCGTTCATGCCGACGAACTCGCCGGCGTCGCCAAGCCAGCGTGCCCAGTCACCCTCGACGGCGGCCTCGACACCGATTCTTGGCGCTCTTCCAAGCACTTTGGCCCGATATTCGCGCGACTGCTGGCGAAACAGATCGAAGCAAGGCGCCGAGACTACCGCGGCGCGGACGTTGTCGCCGGCGAGCAGCTTGGCCGCCTCGAGCGCGATCGAGACTTCCGAGCCCGTGGCGATCAGCGTGACGTCGCGGCCATCCTGCGGCTCGACGATCACGTACGCCCCCAGCGCTACCAGATTGGTGATACCCCTATTTGCGCAAAATGTGGGCAGCGCCTGCCGCGACAGACAAAGCACTGAAGGGCTTGTATGCGCCCGTAGGGCGCAATCCCAGGCTTCAGCGGTCTCGACAGCGTCGCCAGGCCGGAACACCAGCAAATTGGGAATAGCTCGCAGCGACGCTAGATGCTCAACGGGCTGATGGGTGGGGCCATCTTCGCCCAAGCCGATGGAATCATGCGTCATTACATGGATGACGCGGATGCCCATCAGCGCTGCCAGCCTGAGTGCGGGCCGGCTATAATCGGCGAAGGTGAGAAACGTACCGCCGTATGGAATGAAACCACCGTGCAGCGCGATGCCGTTCATCGCCGCCGCCATCGCGTGCTCGCGGACGCCATAGTGAACATAGCTGCCGTCAAAAGCGCTGGTACGTACAGGCCGATGCGTTTTGGCGCGCGTTAGATTGGAGTGCGTGAGGTCGGCGGAGCCACCGAGCAAATTCGGCAATGCTTCGGCGATCGCATCGATTACCAGCTGCGATGCCTGCCGCGTCGCAATATTGGGCTTCTCAGCCGTGAAGCGATCGCGGATATCGGTGATCGCCTCCGCATATCCGAAGGGCAAGTTTCGGTTTAGTGCATCATGGAACGGGGAGCGTTCGAACGGATTAATTCGTTTGGTCCGCTCGATCCAGCTTCGGCGGGCGCCACGCCCGCGCTCACCTGTTTTACGCCACCGCTTCAGGACGGATTCAGGAATCTCGAACGGCTCGTGAGGCCAATCCAGTGCCGCGCGGGTCTTCGTTACTTCCTCAGCGCCGAGCGGTGCGCCGTGGGCCTTTTCGGTACCCTGCCGGTTGGGCGCCCCGAAGCCGATGACGGTGCGGCATGCGATTAATGACGGACGGTCGTTATTGCGCGCGCGTTCGATGGCCGCTGCGATAGCCTCCGGATCGTGGCCGTCGATCCGGCTCGCCGACCACCCTGAGGCCCTGAACCGCGCTAACTGGTCGTCGGAGCATGATAGCGACGTCGCGCCATCGATTGAAATTTCGTTGTCGTCGAACAGCACAATCAACCGGTTGAGCCGCAAATGCCCGGCCAGCGAAATCGCCTCGTGGCTAAGGCCCTCCATCAGGCAGCCGTCGCCGGCAATCACGTAAGTATGGTGATCGACGAAATCGTTGCCGAAGCGCGCATTCAATAGACGCTCGGCCAGCGCCATCCCGACCGCCGTGGCAATGCCCTGCCCCAGCGGTCCGGTGGTGGTTTCGACGCCCGGCGTGTGGCCATATTCAGGGTGACCCGGAGTTTTCGATCTCCATTGCCGGAACGCCTTGAGTTCGCCCAACGTCACGCTCTCGTATCCGGTCAGGTACAGCAGCGCATATAGCAGCATCGAACCGTGACCGGCGGACAAGACGAAACGATCGCGATCCGGCCAGGCGGGATCGGCGGGGTCGAAATTGAGAAAGCGCGAAAATAGCACCGTGGCGGCGTCAGCCATGCCCATCGGCATGCCGGGATGGCCCGACTTGGCCTTCTCGACAGCGTCGATGGCCAGGAAGCGAATAGCATTGGCCATCTCCGCATGTGAAACATCCGGACGGCCGGCAACAGAAGTGAGCGTATGAACCGTCATACCGTGCGCCTCTTGCGTTCCATCAGTTGCAGGATCAGCGGGGTGAGAATGAGCTGCATCGCGAGATCAAGCTTCGATCCGTGAATCACGATCGAATTGGCCCGCGACATAAAGCTGTTCGGAATCATCGACAGCAGATAGGGAAAATCGATACCGCGAGGATTTTTGAGACGGATCACCACCATCGATTCGTCCGGCGTCGGGATCCACCGCGCGATGAACGGGTTCGATGTGTCGACGGTCGGCACGCGCTGGAAATTGATGTCGGTCTCGGCGAATTGCGGACAGATATAATTCACATAATCCGGCATTCGCCGCAGAATCGTGTCGGTCACCGCCTCCGCGGAATAGCCGCGGTCGCTGCGGTCACGATGCAACTTCTGGATCCACTCCAGATTGATGACGGGAACAACACCGATCTTGAGATCGGCATATTGCGCGATATTGACCTTGTCGGTCACCACCGCGCCATGCAGGCCCTCATAAAACAGCAGATCGGAGCTCTCAGGCAGCGCGCCCCATTCGGTAAAGGTGCCGGGTGCACCGCCATACAGCTTAGCCTCTTCGTCGTCGTGGACGTAGTGGCGCGTTGTTCCGGTGCCGGATTCGGCATAATCGCGAAATAACCTCTCCAACTCCTCGAAGAGATTGGTTTCGGGACTGAAATGGCTGAAATGCTTGTTGCCGCGCTCGCCCTCTTCAGACATTTTCGTCCGCATTTCGACGCGGTTGAAACGATGAAACGCGTCGCCTTCGACATAGGCCGCCGAGACCTTTTCGCGGCGAAAGATATTCTCGAAGGTTTTCTTCACCGACGTTGTCCCGGCGCCCGATGAACCCGTGATCGATATGATGGGATGGCTACGCGACATGTTCGACCCGTTCAACGAAACAGGCCGCGACGCGCGAACAACGGCGCGTCGCTATTGTCGAACATCGGCTCGATCCCCTCATGTATAGCCGCAACATCGCGAACGCCACGCACCGAGCCCATGATCAACGGGACCCGCTGGTGCGGTGATCTAGCGCCTAACTCCAGAATGCGCCGGCGTCCCGTGGTCGCAGCGCCGCCTGCCCACTCCATCACCAGAGCCATCGGATGGGCTTCGTACAGCAGGCGAATCCTGCCTTCGCGATACCCCGGACGAGCATCGGCCGGATAAAGAAACACGCCGCCACGCACCAGGATTCGAAGGGACTCCGCGACCAGCGATCCGATCCACCGCATGTTGAAATCCGTCGCGCGGTCCCCGTTGGTGCCGGCAAGGCATTCGTCGATGTAGGCCCGGACAGGTCCGTGCCAGTGACGCCGGTTGGACGCATTGATCGCGAATTCCGGTGTGTCGGGTGCCACCTGAACACCTTGCCGGATCAGCAGAAATTGCCGCCTGCGCCGATCGAGAATGAAGATATCGACGCTCGCATTCAGCGCCAGCACGAGCGTGGTTTGAGGCCCGTAGACTATGAACCCGGCGGCGCATTGCGCCGTACCAGGCTCGAATAAGGTCGAGATAATGTCGTAGCCGCGCGGGCGAATCGAAAAGATGGTGCCGACGGAGATATTGTTTTCAAGATTAGCCGATCCGTCGAGCGGATCGATCGCGACGCAAAGCGGAGCCTCGGGATCGAGAGTTTCAGGCAAGGCTGATTCCTCTGAAAGGACGGCTGCGACCGGCGCCCCGCGCAGCGCCCGGCGCATCATGTCGTCGGCGGCGACGTCGATATCCTTTTGCTGATCGCCATCGTGATTGATCGCGCCGTTCTGTCCGGTAATGCCCGCGAGCGGCCCATCCGCGATGAGGGAGGCAAGCTCAATAGCAGCGCCCGAGATGGCGTCGATCACGTCACCGATGGCAGCGCCATGTAGCAACTGCGACGCGGTCCGATCGAGATGCGAACGCAAGGTCACGCGCTCGTTCATGGCCGTCTCCCCCGCGTCCTCTTCGGGACGCTGCAACTGCATCTTGCCGGTCGGCAATCCGCCTCAGAAGGGAAGCTCAGTTTGCCGAATTAGTGAAATTTTGTTATCTTTGGTACGAGGAAAGTATTTCTTATAAGGTATCGTCATGGCAGGACGCTTTTCGCGAGAATTGACGCTGCGCCAGCTGCGCGCGCTGGCGGCCGTGCACCAGCACCGGTCTGTGACCGCGGCCGCCAAGCAATTGCATCTCACGCAGCCTGCCGTCACGCTTCAGATCCGCAACCTTCAAGCGCTGGCGGGACTGCCTTTGATCCAGCGCACCAGCGACGGCATGTTGCTGACGGACGCCGGTCGCGAGGTGCTGGCCCTCACTCGACAGATCGAAGCCGCCATTGCATCCAGCGAGACCGCGCTCGATATGATCGCCGGAAAAACGGCCGGGCGTATTTCCATTGGCGCCGTGAGCACGGCAAAATATTTCGTCCCGTTTGCGATCTCCGGGTTCTCCCGACTGTATCCGAATGTCGAAATCGCACTCTCGATCGGGAATCGGCAGGAAATCGGAACCGCGTTGCGCGGCTATGATCTCGATATCGCGATCATGGGCCGTCCGCCGGTCGATATTTCCATGGATACGCATTTGATCGGCGATCACCCCCACGTCATTATCGCGCAGACCGGACACCGCCTGGCGCGCAAGGCACGGTTGAAGCTGTTGGACCTGCGGGAGGAAACCTTCCTGACCCGCGAACCCGGGTCTGGAACCCGCGGCCTGATGGAACAGCTGTTCGAATCCGGCGGCGTGGTGCCGAAAATCGGCATGGCCATGAGCAGCAATGAAACCATCAAGCAGGCAGTGATCGCCGGGCTCGGAATCGCGTTCATTTCCGCGCACACCGTGGCTACCGAACTTGATGAGCGACGGCTGGTGACGCTTGATGTCGATGGCCTTCCCGTGATCCGACAATGGTTCGTGCTCGCCCGCAAAGACAAGGTGCTGCTACCGCCGGCGCAAGCAATGTTCGACTTCCTCAGCGCCAAAGGCGCGCAATTCCTGCCGCGAACCAGCGGCAGGCTTCGCCTTACCCGGGCGTCGGTTCGTGCCAAGCACAGATGAAGATCCGTGCGGCTTTCGGTTACGCCGCTTTCGCCAAACCCACCTCCGCCCAGATCTCCGCCAACGCCTGCACCAGATGCTCGATATCGGCGTCGGTGTGATGCGGTGAAGGCGTGATACGCAGCCGCTCGGTGCCACGGGGCACCGTGGGATAGTTGATCGGCTGAACATAAATGCCGTAGCGATCGATCAGCAGGTCACTGATCTGCTTGCACAGCACCGGATCGCAGACCATCACGGGCACGATATGGCTGGGATTATCCAGATGCGCGACACCTGCCTGATCAAGTCGCCGGCGCAGCCGCGCCACACGGTCCTGATGCCGCTCACGCTCCTGCGCACTCGATTTCAGATGACGAATGCTGGTCAGAGCGCCTGCGGCCACCGCCGGTGGCAGTGACGTCGTGAAGATAAAGCCGGAAGCGAAGCTGCGGATGAAATCGCAGATCGTGGCTGATGCTGCCACATAGCCGCCGATGACGCCGAAAGCCTTTGCCAGCGTACCCTCGATCACGGTCAGACGATGGCTCAAACCCTCGCGGTCCGCGATCCCGCCGCCCTTCGGTCCATAGAGACCAACACCGTGAACTTCGTCCAGGTAGGTCATGGCATTATAGGCGTCCGCGACATCGCATAATTCCGCGATCGGCGCGATATCGCCATCCATCGAATAAACCGATTCAAACGCGACCAGCTTCGGCGCGTGCGGATCGAGATCGGACAGCTTGCGTTCGAGATCCCGCGGGTCGTTGTGTGCGAATATCCGCGTTTCGCTGCGGCTGTGGCGAATACCCTCGATCATCGAAGCGTGATTAAGTTCGTCCGAAAGGATAGTACAACCCGGCATCCGCGACGCCAGCGTGCTGAGCGAGGCCATGTTCGAGACATAACCGGAGGTAAACAGCAGCGCGGCTTCCTTGCCGTGCAGATCGGCCAATTCGCGCTCCAGCAGCACATGATAGTGGTTGGTGCCGGCAATGTTGCGCGTACCGCCTGCGCCGGCGCCGCAACTGTCGAGCGCCTCGTGCATGGCCGCCAGGACCGCGGGATGCTGACCCATTCCGAGATAGTCGTTGGAGCACCAGACCGTCACCTCACCGGCACCACCCGGATGATGATGCTTGGCGCGGGGGAAGGCTCCGGCCTTGCGTTCCAGATCGGCAAATACGCGATAGCGTCCCTCACGATGAAGGCCTTCAAGTTGCCGGCGGAAATAAGCTTCGTAGTTCATGACGTCCTCCCATTAACCGTCGCCGCCGGCTCAGTACCGATGCTGAGAGCCGTCGCCAGATCTTCCCGTGCGTGTTGCTCGATGAATCTTTGTCGAAACTGGTCTTCAAGGCGCTGTCGCGCGCAATGCGATTGAGATTTCGCGGGCGCCGCATCCGGCCGAACGCTCGACAATACAACGAGATTGGAGGGGCCGTTGGCAGCGTTATTAATGGCCTTGGGGTCTGAACCGTGTTCCATGGTGATGTTCTCCGGCGGCAAACCTGAACGCAAGCCCCAACCCCACAGCGTAACTGCAGGGAGCGGCAGCAGCATGAACCAATGCTCGACAACGCCGAGCGCAAACAGTGTGGAGACCAGCGTCAGGCTGACCACATCGAATGGCGTCACCGCAACTTCGACGATCCGCTGGATCATGATGACGAGAGCAGCGGTCGCCAGGGTCACGGACAGTGGAAAGAAGGCGCCGACTGATTTGCAGGCGAAGTAGGTTTTCAAGAACTGTACCGCGTCCGGCATTAATTCGTCATTGGTGACGGGGACACCGAGGAAGAGATTGATCTTTGCGCTTTGCCTGAGCACCCAAAGCGCTGTGAAGGTCCAGAGGCCGACCTGGTTCGAACCGTTCCAGGTCAACGCGAAGATGACGGCGCCACACGCCAGCAGCGTGAGTTCATGATAGAGAATTGCCTGCAATGCGAAGCCAAGGCGTCTCCAGCCTTTAACGCCGGCCGGGCAACGCTGCGGTAGCGGACCCGTTACCCATCCCGCGAGAAACGCGATCTCCTGCGCCCCCCATAACAGGATGGTGCAGGTAAAGGCCGCATAGGCCCCGTTCACGCCGGTATCGTTGGCGGTCAGTGCAAGACCGAGAAGCGATATCACTACAAGGCCGGCTGCGCTGACGCCCCGCAGATAGTCACGGCGTCCCGAACGTCCAACCAGCAACAGCACGGCGCCGGTGCTGAACCACCAGACGAAGGCTGCATAGACTGGAGGAACGATGTAGGAGGCCATGAACCCGTTCTCTCACCACGCCGGCTGCAGGCAAATTTCACGCGGCAATACGTTCGGCTTTGCCGGCAACAGGAACAGCCGCGCAAATGTCAGCGCCGCCGCGGCAGCCAGCCCCGCCCGTCTCACTCTTGAGAAAATACCGCCTTGAGCCCGGGCATCGGCAATTTTCTCTGAAATAATCCTCAGCCGCTCTAGGCCTGCCAAAAACCTGGAATCATCGATATCCAGCACGACGGGAAATACCTGCCTGGATATTTCCGAGGTAATCCGAAACACCTGCATGTCGTAATCGGTCGGATGCATGCCGAGCGCTTCGTGGAATGCCGGGCGCATATGATCGCGCACATACATCGTGGCGAACACGGCGAGCAGGAAGAACCTGATCCATAGCTTGTTGAGCCCGCGCAGCAGCGAGGGATCGGCGCGCATCAGCAGCGCAAAAGCCTCGCCATGGCGGAACTCGTCATTGCACCACAGCTCGAACCAGCGAAAGATCGGGTGGAACTGACGCTCGGGATGCCGTTCCATCTGTCGAAAGATCGTAATGTAGCGAGCGTAGCCGATCTTCTCCGAGAGATACGTCGCGTAGAAGATAAATTTTGGACGGAAGTAAGTGTACTTCTTTACGCGCGTCAGAAAGCTGAGATCGACGCCGATCCCGTGATCTTTCAGAATTTCGTTGATGAAGCCGGCATGGCGCGCCTCATCACGGCTCATATAGCTGAACAGCTCCTGGATATCCTTGTTCTTGATCCGCTTCTTGATCTCCGCATAGAGAACACAACCCGAAAATTCGGCGGTGAGCGAGCTCACGAGGAAATCCTTGAATTCCTTGCGCAGCTCCGGCGGCAGACTTTCGAGATCGTTCTTGAACTCGTCGGTTTTGACAAAGTGCGACTTGTTGTGATCGGCGCGCAATTCCCTGATCACCGCATTCCATTCGGATCGCACCAGTCCTACGTCAAGGCGATCCATTGCCTCGAAATCGGTGGTGTAGAAGCGCGGGCTGAGGATGGTATCCTCACGGGCGAGTTCGGTGCTTTCGGCATTGCCTTTCACACCGGTGCGCGGACTCGCTTTGAGTTGTCCTTGGGTGCCGCCTTCCATAGGGATCATGATGCCCTCCCGTCCGAGAAACTGACTTCATAGAGTTCGGTCAATTCGAGATAACCCTCGACCCGGGCGCGCAGCCGGTCCAGCGCACGGCCGCGAAACACCGTTGCGGTTCGACGGACGACGATCCGTTCGCCAAACTCAACCCGCGTCGGTGCGTTATGGACCATCACCTCGTCTCCCGGTTGAATCTGGATGTCACCGTCAAGCACGACATGTGCATGCAGCGTTTCCGAGGTTTGCTCGATCTCCACGGTGCATGGCACGTCGAAGGACTTGCGGGTTCCCAGCCAAACCATGCTCATTTTACGCTCCGCAAATTCATCAGGCTTGCAAATGCTTCGGTATTGGTCGATCCGAAAGCGCCGAGATCGATCTGCTTGCCGCTCGACATATCCGTCAGCGTGATCTCGCCTCCGGCATATCGCGTAAGGCGGAACGGCGGCTGTGCGCCAATGTCGCCCAGTTTGCGCTCACGGGCGAGGCCGCGCATCACCACGCGGATAAAACCGTTGCTGCCTGGCGCGAGCGTATCCACCAATTGCTGATCATTCGCGTCGAACACCAGCACCGCGCCGTGCTGCCCATCCTCGAAACGAAGATCGCGGCTTTCGATTGCGGCCGGCAGCGTCATGTGGGTGCCACCGACACCGGTCAGCCGCACCGTAGTGACAGCCGCCAACGCGAACAGGATGAGAGCTGCCCCAGCAAGTACGCCGCCCTTCGGTACGACCGGCTCGTGAATGGCTTCGCTCATGATTCTTCTCCGTTCAGGCTGCAACGGTGGTGGAGAATTGGCGATTGCATTGGATGAGGAACTGACCTCGTCGAAATTCACCAGCGAAATCGCCGACGGGCCGGGTTTTCCGGTCAGCGCTTCGGCCAGCTTGGCGGCGACTTTCGCCGCATCGGGAATCGAGTTCAGCATCGGCTCGGTGACCCGTAGCCGCCAAGGACGGACATGCGGCCAGAGCAGCAGATACGAGACGCGCCCCTCATCATTGAGTCTTAACGGGATATCGCCGCTGCCGTCGCGATAGGTTTTCAGGGCCGCATTGGCGATCTTGCCGAGAGGAATGTTCATGGTCATCGGCAGCGCGACGCCGAACTGGAACAATATCCGCTTGCTGGTAATGGTGTAGCAGGCCGCGCGCTGGAACAGCCACGCCAGGCCGGCGAGAACCCCGATGCCGCTGATCGCTGGCACGATCAGCCACAACGCGGACGTGAACGCCTCCCCTGCCGACACACCATGTGACCAGTTCGACGACAGCCTCCAGATCAGAAGCAGCCCGAAATAGATCGCGACTTCCCTGATGTGAAACGATCGCAACGCCAGCGCTTTGAACGATGGTTTGCCCTGCCAGATCACGCGTTCGCCGGCCGGCAGCGGTGCGGGAAGCTCCTTGAATTGACTGAAATCCTGTTTCACAGCATCGGCTCCTGTCGCGAGGGTGTGGCGTAAAGCGTGCCGGCACCGTAATAACCAACGATCTTGTCTTCCTCGAGCTTGGTCACCTGATCGAGGCTCTTGGTAACGGGCACATTGGCGAACTGGCTGCCGAGGATCGCGTTTACCGTCACACGACCGCGCTTGTGATTGACCAACGCGAACGGCATCGGCAGCAGCACACGCTTCACGCCCGTGGGTGCTGTGACCTCGACTTCGATGTAGCGGATCAGGGCCTCGGCGCGATCGACCCAGACGTCGGTCACCACCCCGCCGATTTCGTTGTCGGCTCCGATGACATTCATCCCGCGCGGATCGGGATCGCGTGGCTCGAGGTAAGTTCCTTCGGCCAGCCGCAGCGGCACTATGCATGGCACGTTATCGATATTGAGTTCGGGAACATCCTCGCGATCAGCCCAGGACCCCGGCCCCACGCCATCAAGCATCGGATTGCCGGTCGGCTCCATCGGTGCTCCCGGCCACACCGCAATCGGGGCCACCGCAACGTCGCGACGATCGTTCTTGTGGTTGGGAAGCGTCGCAACGTGGCCGTCACGCAGCAGGTAATTCTTCGGATCCGGCATGCGCGGGAAGCCGTGAACGACACCGCCTCCGCTTGCCGTGGAATCGAGCGGATAGCCTTCGCGCTTGTCCTCGCGGCGAAGATAGAAAATCAGACAAGCGAAGAAGATCCAGAAAACGTAAAGCGTGACCTGTGCTATGTCCAAATATGCGCCTTCTTGCATGGGACGATCTCCCCTTTTGTTGACTAACCTGGAAATTCGGCTAAGCCGAATTTGGATGATGGCCGCGCATAACCCGTTCGAGCCGTACGCACGAGCGGGCCGATCGCAACCAACGTGGCGAACAGCAGAGCAATTTCGATGTGGTAGACGACGCTGTATCCCGTTGACGGAGCCGTGAGGGCACGGCCGAGCAGGCCGTTGGACGCAAGCGACGACACCGCATCGCGAATGCCGCCACCAAGTGCGATCCCGCCGCCGGCTGCGGATGCCTGTACCGCCCCCCAGGTGCCGAGCGCCAATCCGCTCTCACCGTCCCTCGCGATAGCCATCGCGGCGGTCAGCGTTCCCGCGGCGAACAGTCCGCCGCCGAACCCGATCAGCGCGGTACCGATCCGGAACAGCAATACCGAATCCAGCGGCGCCGAAAAAATCACCGCCGAGAATGCGAACACGCCGGCGACCGCGCCGAAGCCCGCGATGCGATAGGGATCCGCGTCACGTCCCAGCGTGCGTGCAGCTATTCCGAAGCCGGCCATGGTGCCCAAGGCGAAGAAAGCGGTTAGCGCCGTGGTCTGGCCGACGGTGAGTTTGAGGATCTCGGCGCCATAGGGCTCCAGCAGAATGTCCTGCATCGAGAATGCCGAGGTACCGAGCGCCAGCGCAACGAGGACACGAACCGAGCCGCCGGACTGACGGAACTTGGCCCATGAGTGCTGAAATTCTGGCCGCTCGCGCGTCGCCGACGTTAGCGAAGGATTCCGAGCTTCCTGTTTCCATAGCGCGCAAATGTTGAGCAGCAACTGGGTCACGGCGACGCCCTGGATCACCTGGATCAGGCGTATCTCGTTGAAGTTTCGCAATAGCTCGCTGAAAATCAGTGCGCTGCCGGCCATGCCGAACAACAACATCACATAAAGAAACGCGACCACGCGTGGGCGCGACTCCGGGGGGGCCAAATCGGTTGCAAGAGCCAGACCAGCGGTCTGCGTCGTGTGCATCCCCGCACCGACCAGGAGGAAGGCCAGTGCCGCACCAAACTGCCCGTAAACCGCGGGAAATTCACCGGTACCAGAGAGAACTAGGAGCGCAAAGGGCAGGATCGCAAAGCCGCCGAATTGCACCAGCGTGCCCATCCAGATGTAGGGCACACGCCGCCAGCCGAGTACTGACCGATGATTGTCGGACTTGAAACCGATCAGGACACGAAACGGCGCAAACACCAGCGGCAACGAGACCATCAACGAAACAAGCAGCGTTGAAACGCCGAGTTCGACGATCATCACGCGATTCAGCGTACCATTCAGGAGCACGATGGAGATGCCGGTCGAAACCTGAAACAACGACAATCGCAGCAAACGACCGAGTGGAAGTTCCTGGGTGGCGGCATCCGCGAACGGAAGGAAACGCGTCCCCAACCGCATCCATCCCTTGGCCAATGTCGAGGAAATCCGGCTCATCGCGGAATCATCTCCAATGCCTGCGATTTGTAGAAGCCGCTGGCGACCCGATGGGTGCGGCCCAGCGTCCAGCGCTCAAGGCCGTCATCGGACATCAGCAACCGCCGCAGCTTCTGCTCGGCTACCGGCTCGATCGCAGGCGCGCGCTCGCCGCGTGGGAATAAGCGGCCCACCGCGTGCATCAGCGCCAGCGCCGGCGTCTTCGGTGCGAACGTCACCAGCAACGCCGTATTGGTACGCGCGGCGAGTCCGGACATGATCCGGCAGGTATCAGCGGGGCGATAATGGATCAGCGAATCCATTGCGACGACAAAGTCGAACCGGCCGAGCTTCGGATCGAGCATATCACCGGATCGGAACTCGATTGCAGATGAACCGAGATCAGCGGGAATTCGCTCGCGGGCCACCGACACCAGCGTCGGCGACAGATCTATCGCAACAACGCGAGCGCCACGGCGCGCCGCCTCGATCGATAGTGCGCCAGTACCGCATCCGGCGTCGAGTAGCCGCGCGCCGTTCATATTCGCCGGTAGCCACGACAGCAGCGTGTTGCGCATCTCGTCGCGACCGGCCCGCACGGTGGCACGTATTCGCCCCACTGGCGCATCGGAGGTCAGCTTCGCCCAGGCATCGACCGCCGTGCGATCGAAGTAGGTTTTCAGCTCGCCGCGCCGTTCGAGATAGGTGGCAACAGACATCGTCAAAACCCCAAATCAATCGAATCCCAGGAGATCAAAGATATCGCGATCCTTTAGCGACTTGCCCGGCAAGGGAGCAGTCTTGCCTTCCCACAATTCAGTCGCGAGCCGCATGTATTCGTCCGTGACCGCCTTCAATTCCGGCGTCTCGTCCATTTCAAACAGCGTCGATTTTTTGAGCCGGCTCTTGCGGATGATGTCGAGGTCCGGAAAATGTGCGACGCGCTTCAGGCCGGCCTGTTCATTGTATTTGTCGATTTGGTCGGTCGCAGCGCTTCGGTTCGCGATCACGCCACCGAGGCGCACCCCGTAATTCTTCGATTTTGCCTCGATCGCCGCGACGATTCTGTTCATGGCGAAGATCGAGTCGAAATCATTGGCCGCGACGATCAGTGCCCGATCCGAATGCTGCAAGGGAGCGGCGAAACCGCCGCACACGACGTCACCGAGCACGTCGAAGATAACGACATCAGTATCTTCAAGCAGATGATGCTCTTTCAGTAACTTCACGGTCTGACCGACGACATAGCCGCCGCAGCCGGTACCTGCCGGCGGACCTCCCGCCTCCAGGCACATCACCCCGTTATAGCCTTCGAACACGAAGTCTTCCGGCCGCAATTCCTCTGCGTGAAAGTTCACCGACTCCAACACATCGATCACGGTCGGTACCAAGCGCTTGGTCAACGTAAAGGTCGAATCGTGCTTGGGATCACAACCGATCTGCAATACGCGCTTGCCCAGCTTCGAAAACGCCACCGACAGGTTGGACGATGTCGTGCTCTTGCCGATGCCGCCCTTGCCGTAGACCGAGAACACCTTCGCGGTTCCGATCTTCAACTTGGGATCGAGCTGGACCTGGACGCTGCCCTCGCCGTCCCCGCAACATGACGGGCTCTTGAGAGACGCCGGTTTGGTCTGGATGTTCATGCCGCAACTCCAACGCCCTCAAGGCGATCTTCGAGCTCTTCGCCTGCCCTGCGCAGGACATCGAGCATTTCAGGATCGGGTGACCAGTATTTGCGCTCGTGGGCTTCGATCAGCCGGTTCGCCACCTTCGCGGACGCCACAGGATTGAGCGACGCCAGCCGTTCGCGCATTTCAGGGTCAAGCACGAAGGTTTCGGTGAGCTGGCGATACACCCAGGGCGCCACATCGCCCGTGGTGGCCGACCAACCCATCGTATTGGTGACGTGCTCTTCGATCTGGCGCACGCCCTCGTAGCCGTGCTTGAGCATGCCCTCGTACCATTTCGGATTGAGCATTCGCGTACGGGTCTCAAGCGCGACCTGCTCCGACAGCGTCCGAACCGTGCCGGTGCCGCGGGTCTGATCGCCGATATAGACGGGAGCTGATTCGCCGCCCTTAGCGCGACGCACCGCGCGGCTGATGCCTCCAAGTGTATCGAAGTAATGATCGACAGTGGTGACACCAAGTTCGACCGAATCGAGATTTTGGTAAGCCAGGTCGACCGTTGCGAGCGCGTCTTTGAGAAGCGCGGTCTGCTGCACCGGCTGACCCTTGAGGCCATAGGCAAAGCTCTTGCGGCGTGTGTAGGTCTCCGCGAGTTCGTCCTCGTCGTCCCAGCGGCCATTCTCGACCAGATGATTGACATTCGAGCCATATGCTCCGTCGGCATTGCCGAACACACGCAGCGATGCAGTTTCCAGATCGCAATTATTGGCCGCCTGATAGGCCAGCGCATGCTTGCGAACGTGGTTCTGTTCGACCGGCTCATCCGCGGATGCGGCAAGGAAGCAGGCCTCGGCCAGCAATTTGATCTGCAGGGGCAGCAGATCGCGGAATATTCCGGACATCGTGATGATGACGTCGATACGAGGCCGGTTGAGCTGGTCGAGCGGTATCAGCTCTGCGCCGGTCAGACGGCCATAACCGTCGAAGCGCGGCCTCGCGCCGAGCAGCGCCAACGCCTGACCAATCGGTGCGCCTTCATTCTTGAGATTGTCAGTACCCCACAGCACGATCGCGACGGACTCCGGGAATCCGTGTCCATCGGAAACGTGCTTATCGATCAGCCGTTGCGCCTGCTGTGCGCCGTCTTGAACCGCGAAGGCGCTCGGAATGCGGAACGGATCGAAGCCGTGGAGATTGCGCCCTGTCGGCAGGATTGCCGGCGTGCGCAACAGGTCGCCGCCAGGCGCCGGTCGCACGAACTTGCCGTCCAGCGCGTGAAGAATGGCAGGAATCTCGTAATCTCGCGCCAGCAAGACATCGATCGCCGCAAGTTCTTTGTAAAGCGTTAGCGTCGCGGCGTCCGCCGCAGGCAGCGACTCCGCGGCGGAGCCATGCACGATAGCTTCCAGCGCGGCCTTATCGGGACGCGCGCCGTGCGAGGCATCGGCCACCGCCTGCAGCATTTCCACCCTCTGCTCGGCCGAGGGTGCTTCGCCTACTACGTGGAGGCCATGCGGGATCAGGGTGTATTCCAGCTCAAGTACGGATTCGGAGAGCTGTCCGATCGACTTCGCCGGATCTGCCCACGCCGGCTCGGCTACTGCCAGCTCCAGCGTATTCGCCTGTGCCTGAATCAATGCTGCCAACCCGGCGAGCTCTGCCTGATCACCTGGCGGCAGACCCCGCCAACGTTCGATCGAGGCTTTTAGCTCCACGAGACCTTTATAAAGCCCGGCATGCGCGACCGGTGGCGTCAGATAGCTGATCAGCGTCGCCGCCGAACGACGTTTGGCGATGGTGCCTTCGGAGGGATTGTTCGAGGCATAAAGATAGATATTCGGCAGATCACCAATCATGCGGTCCGGCCAGCATGCGCCGGAAAGACCGGCCTGCTTGCCGGGCATGAATTCGAGTGCTCCATGGGTGCCGAAATGCAGCACCGCACTGGCGCCGAAATCCTCGCGCAGCCAGCGATAGAACGCCGAGAATGCGTGGGTCGGGACGAACCCCTTCTCGAACAGCAGCCGCATCGGATCGCCCTCGTATCCGAACGCGGGTTGAATACCGACGAAGACGTTTCCGAAGCGCTCACCGAGCACGAAGATCGAGCTACCGTCGCTTTGCTGCTTGCCTGGCGCCGGCCCCCATTGCGCCTCGATCTGGCGAAGCCAAGTCTCGCGTCGAACATGATCCCCGGCCGGAATTCGTGTGTGCACATTGGCATCAGCGCCAAAACGCGCGGCATTTCCGGTGACGATACGTTCACGCAGCGCATCGACGCTGACGGGAACATCGACCTGATAGCCTTCGCCCTTCATCGCGCTCAGGGTTCGGTACAGAGACTCGAACACCGAAAGAAACGCTGCGGTACCGGTATTGCCGGCATTTGGTGGGAAATTAAACAGGACGATCGCGACCTTGCGGTCACTCCGCGCGGCGCGGCGCATCGCCACCAGCCGAGCCGTCCGAGACGCCAGCATATCGGCACGTTCGCTGCAGACATGCATCTCGCCGCCGATTGCGGAACGCGAGAACGTGCATGCGCGGTCACAGCCGGTGCATGGCACGCCTGCCCCATCGGAGCGGCCGCCATAGACCATCGGCCCCGCCGCCCCATCGAGTTCGGGGATCGCGACCATGATGGTGCTCTCCACCGGCATCAACCCGCGATCCGATGCGCCCCACTGCTCCAGCGTTTGAAATTCAACGGGATGCGCCGAGAGATACGGCACGTCCAGCTTTGCCAGGATGTCCTCTGCCGCCTTCGAGTCGTTGTAAGCGGGACCGCCAACCAGCGAGAAGCCGGTGAGCGAAACCACGGCATCGACAGTGCTGCGGCCGTCCCGCATGAAAAAGCGCTCGATCGCCGGTCGTTGGTCGAGCCCGCTCGCAAATGCGGGAACAACGCGCAGGCCCTTTGCTTCAAAAGCCGCAATGACTCCGTCATAGTGGCCGGAATTGCCGGCAAGCAAATAGGAGCGCAACAGAAGCACGCCAACCGTACCGCGTTCGCCGCCGATCGTCGGCAGCTTGTCAGCCGCGTCCGAAATCCGACCCTTCATGCGCGGGTGATAGACACCGATATCGGCGTATTCTATCGGCGCCGCAGCCTTGGCAATGCCACGCAGGCTGCGCCTCGGCCCATCTGCATAGCGGTCTACCAGCAGGCGCACCATATTGGCGATGTTCTGCTCGGAACCGGCGAGCCAATATTGCAATGTCAGAAAATAGGCACGCATATCCTGCGCCGTGCCGGGGATGAAGCGAAGCAGCTTTGGCAACCGCCGCAGCATCTTCATCTCGCCTTTTCCGGGGCTGGAGTTTTTGCGATTGCCGCGCAGCCGCTTTAGCCACCCAATGGCTCCAAGCGCTTCGCCGCTCATGTCGAATTTGCCGACCCGCGTCAGTTTAACGACTTCAGCGGCCGACATGCAGCAGATCATCGCGTCGCAATCGTCACGGCGCGCAGCCAGCGCCGGCATCACGGCGCGGACGTGATCGTCGAGAAACAGCATGGTCGCGATAACGATGTCGCTGCGCGCGATATCGACCTTGCAGCGCGCGAGCGCGGCGTCATCGGTACCCCATTCGTCGGCAGCGTGAACCAAAAGTTCCAGCCCCGGGAAATCGCGCCTCAGCAGATCACGAGCCCGCGCCGCGGCGCCGGACAGATGGCTGTCCATCGTCACGACGGCGACACGCACAGGTGTCATGTCAGCGGGCGTAATGCGCTTTGGCATCGTAAAGCGTCTCGATGGTTATGGTTGCGAGGCCGTTTTCATTGGCGAAGCGTTCAGTGTTGCGGCGGGCTTTGCCGCGGACGAAGAATGGAATTTTGTGCAGCTCTTTTTCGGCATCGGCGGCCCATACGACGGCGATCTCCGACGCGGTGATCGAGGACTGAACCGATGCAGCCGTCGCAACCGGCACTTCCACCGTGGGCGCGGCATGGCCGGCACCGAGATGCGACGGCACAGCGCCGTCCTTGAATTCAAAATCGTCCTTGAACATCGCCAGCAGATGCTCCTCAAGCCCCATCATCAACGGATGGACCCAGGTATCGAAGATCACATTGGCGCCTTCGAAACCCATCTGAGGGGCGTAACGTGCCGGAAAATCCTGCACATGCACCGGCGCCGAGATTACGGCGCAGGGAACGCCAAGGCGTTTGGCGATGTGACGCTCCATCTGTGTGCCCAGGACAAGCTCCGGCTGCAGTTCCGCGACCCTGGCCTCAACTTCGAGATAATCTTCCGTGATCAAGGGCTCGACATCGTAAAGTTTCGCGGCTTCGCGAATCTCACGGCCAAATTCGCGGCTGTAGGTGCCGATCCCAACCACCTTGAAGCCGAGTTCATCCGACGCGATACGCGCAGCCGCGACGGCGTGGGTCGCGTCGCCAAAAATAAAGACGCGTTTGCCGGTGAGATACGTTGAATCGACCGAGCGTGAATACCAGGGCAGCCGCGTGTTGGATTCGGCGAGCACCGCGGCCCCATCGACGCCGGCCATTTTTGCGACTTCTTTGACGAACTCTCGCGTCGCAGAAACACCGATCGGAATTGTCTTGTTGAACGGCTGACCGAAGGTTCGCTGCAGCCAGGACGCCGCCTGCCCGGCAATCTCCGGATAAAGCACCACATTGAAATCAGCTTCGCCGAGCCGCGCCAGATCTGCCGGCGTTGCCGCCATCGGAGCAGTGACATTGATGTCAATTCCGAGTTTGGCAAGCAAGCCGGTAATTTCGGTGACATCGTCGCGATGACGGAAGCCCAGCGCGGTCGCTCCCAGCAGATTGCAGCGGGGCCGCACCCCGGCTGCACGTTCGGGCCGCTTGGTACCGGGCGCCGGCGCCGATGGTCCTGTCAAAGCGCGCACCAGTTGATAGAAAGTCTCGGCTGCGCCCCAGTTCTCCTTGCGCTGATAGGCTGGCAGATCGACAGTGACTACCGGGATCGGCAAATCTAACGCGCGCGCAAGACCGCCCGGGTCGTCCTGGATCAGTGAGCCGGTGCAGGACGCTCCGACAATCATGGCCTGCGGCCGGAAGCGATCATAGGCATTGCGCGCAGCCGTTTTGAACAGTTCCGCGGTGTCGCCGCCGAGGTCTCGCGCCGAGAATGTCGTATAGGTCACCGGTGGGCGGCGATCACGACGCTCGATCATCGTGAACAACAGGTCCGCATAGGTATCGCCCTGCGGGGCATGCAGCACATAATGCAGGCCTTGCATTCCCGTCGCGACGCGCATCGCGCCGACGTGGGGAGGTCCTTCATATGTCCACACCGTGAGCTGCATCGTCATGCCACCAGTTTTGCGCGACGCACGAGCGGGCGTGCAAACAGTTCGGCCAGGTCAGCGGCCTGCTCGTAACCCTGGATCGGCGTAAACACGAGTTCGATCGACCATTTCGTGGTCATGCCCTCGGCTTCCAGTGGATTGGCGAGGCCGAGCCCACACACCACAAGATCAGGCCTCGCCGCACGACAGCGATCGAGCTGCAGATCGACATCCTGCCCTTCGGTGAGCGCCACATCGATCGGTAGCAGCTTGAGTTCCTCGGCCAGATGATCGCGATGTAGATAGGGCGTCCCGACCTCCACCAACTGCATCGACAGTTCGCGTGACAGAAACCGCGCGAGCGGAATTTCGAGCTGTGAATCCGGAAACAGGAAGATGCTGCGGCCGGCAAGCTGATCTCGATAACGTACGAGTGCCCGCTCGGCGCGCACCCGATTGGGTTCGGTCACCTTCTCGAACTTCAATTTGTTGATGCCAAAGGCATCCGCCGCCGCCCACAGCCACGCGGTCGTGCCTTCCACACCCAGCGGGAACGGCGCGGCCAGACGTGTGGCGCCGCGATCTTCCAGAGCGCGAGCGGTGTCGGCGAGGAATGGCTGGGCCAGCAAAAATTTGGTGTTTGGTCCCACCGCGGGAAGCGCCGTCGAATTGCGCGGCGGCAGGAAGCGGACCGGTCCGATGCCCAGTGCATCGAACATCCGGACGAACTGGTCCTCAACGACATCGGCCAGCGAGCCGACGACGAGAAGTTGGTCCTCGCCCGTTCCCGACAGGGGTGTCGCAGGAACGAGCGAGGCGAGACAAGCATCCTCGCCTTGCGTGAACGTCGTCTCGATTCCACTGCCAGAGTAGTTGAGAATGCGCACCGTCGGCGAAAATGTCTGTGACAGCCGTAGCGCTGCGCGCGACAGATCGAGCTTGATCACTTCGGACGGGCATGAGCCGACCAGGAACAACAGCCGGATATCCGGCCGCCGCGCTATTAACTGCGTCACGATCCGGTCGAGCTCATCGTTGGCGTCGGTGAGTCCGGCGAGATCCTTTTCTTCCATGATCGCGGTTGCGAAGCGCGGTTCCGCGAAAATCATCACCCCGGCGGCGGACTGAATGAGGTGCGCACAGGTCCGCGATCCCACCACAAGAAAGAATGCGTCCTGGATTTTCCGATGCAGCCAAACGATGCCGGTCAACCCGCAGAACACCTCGTGCTGACCGCTCTCGCGCCGAACCGGTTCAGGCGCGACCTCTTCTGCGGCGCTGGCCGTGCAGCCCTGCACATGCGCGTTCATGCTTGCCCTCCGGAAATGGAGGCAAGCGACGACGACGCGCTCCGCTCGTCGCGTCGGGCCGCGCGAAGCTTGAGAATGAACTGCGCGGCATTGACGAAATACGCTGCGTAAGCCGCCAGCGCGAGTACCATCTGCTCTCGGGGATCGCCGATGCCAGCAAACAACGCGACCAGGTAGGCCGTATGCAGTGCTAGTACGAGGAAGCTGAATACGTCTTCCCAAAAGAAAGCCGGTGCAAACAGATAGCAGCCAAAAACCTCCCGCTCCCAGATCGAGCCGGTGATCATGATCGCGTAAAGCAAAAGCGTCTTGATGACGATCGACGCCGCCGCGACGCCAAAACCGTCTCCTGATGTCAGATACCGGACAACCAAACCCAGGCTGATCAGAAAGACCGCGAATTGAACCGGCGCCAAAATTCCTTGGACCAAGGTCCATTTTGTTGCGTCGCGGCGAATGCGCTCTTCAGGGGTGTACAGCGTCTTAAGTCGTTGCGGAGTCGGCGATACCTGGAATGTAGCGCCGCACTCCGCTGAAATCCCATTCGCAGCTGCAGCGACGGATTCACTGGCCTGACTGTAAAGATTGTTTGACAGCCAATCGTCACGATGGTGCGATGGCGGCCGGGGATGACGAGGAGCTTCCGGCGATTGACCGCCGTATTCGGTAAAATCCGGGTTCTGAGCTGCTCGAATATGCACCGCGCCACTCCCTGACAACAGGAAGGCTAAACTCCGTTCTAGAAACTGTCAACTAAACCATACGTACATTAAACTTGACGGTCGAAAAGACCGAGGACCTAATGTGCGGGGGAGTGAAAAATGACTGACGCGAACCAGCAATCCTTCTCAAGCGGCACCGCTGCGGAAAGCATCGCGGCACGTCATTCGAAAACACTAAGGCAGCGAATCCCGGCTCCGCTCTGGAGATTTCGCCCAACACTGCCGCCGGTCAGCGTCGTCAAAACCATCAAGACTCAGATCATCCCCAAGATCGTCCTTGCGCTTCGCAAGACGCCGAAAGCCGCAGAATCAAAAGACCAGGCGAGTTTGACCGCCGTCGAGCAGTTCGCGAATTTCGCGCTGGGCCACGACGACAGCGTCCCCTTCGCCCATGTCGAGAGCCTGATCGCCCAGGGCGTATCGGTGGAGGCTATCTTCCTCGATCTGTTGGCGCCGACCGCACGGCACCTCGGCACCCTCTGGGAATCAGATGATACCGATTTTGCCACTGTGACGCTGGCCGTGAGCCGCCTGCAGCGAATCATGCGGAGGCTGGGCGAAAGATTTTCAGATGAGGGCAGTCATGGCGGTGGCGAATCGATTCTCCTGACCATCATCCCTGGCGAGCAGCACAGTTTCGGACTCTCGATGGTGGCCGAATTCTTCCGACGCGCCGGGTGGAATCTTTGCACCGGTCCTTTTTCGTCGCACCAGGAGCTGACATCTCTTGTGCATAACCATTGGTTCGACGTGGTCGGCTTTTCCGTCAGTAGCGACCGCAGGCTCGATGAACTGAAAAAGGACATTCACGACATCCGACACGACTCACGCAACAGAAATGTCGGCATCATGCTGGGCGGACCGATGGTCGTGGCGCAGCCGGACCTTGTGGCGTTGATGGGAGCAGATATGATGTCGGTGGACGCAACCATCGCACCGCAACAGGCGCGGGGCCTGATTGAGCAGATGAAAATCCGGACCTAATCGGTTTGGGTATGCGGGTACAACAAAAGGCAACGCGGTGAGGGATGCTGTCAAAGGTGGTCCAGGAGTGGAAAGCAAAGCGGGCGGCAATGGCGGACACCCCTCTGCCCGCCAGCCTCGTTACCGCGCTTTATCTTCGAACCAAAGCTCTTCATGTTGAAGCGGAACGGACCGGTATCATTCGCAATCTCCTGCGCGGAGACGCCAGCCGCGAAGGTTACGTCCTGCTGCTGCGGAACCTGCTTCCAGCCTACCGGGAGATGGAACAAGGCCTGGAGCGCCATCGCAACTCGCCAATTTTCGCTGCCTTGGCTAATTACCGGCTTGATCGCGCGCCCGCCATTGAATCAGATCTCGTAGCGCTATGCGGCAGAGGCTGGAAGCGCGCAATACCGGTGCTGGATGCTGCTGAGGCTTATGCGCAACGGATCGCGAAGGCTGTGGAAGGCAATGGCACACGACTGATCGCACATGCCTATACGCGGTATCTCGGCGACCTTAGCGGCGGCCAGATTCTGCAGCGGCTGCTGGAACGATCGCTCGAACTTCGCCCTTCTGAGCTGTCCTTCTACGATTTCCCGCGTTTTATCGATCTGGCGGCGCTAAAGGCCGACTATCGAAAAGCGCTCGACGAGGCCGGGGCGCTCGCGCCCGATCCGCAGGCCGTTATTGAGGAAGGCGCAATCGCCTTTTCCCTCAATATTGATTTGTCGTGCGCCGTCCAATCGATGGCGTCGCCCGGAACTACGGAAGCTTCGGCGGCGGAATAAGCTATCGCCATAGCCGGCCCCGACTATTTATCTGTCTTGTCGCCGCCGGATGTTCGCGACGAATGCCAGATCAAATGCTCCAGCACCTCTGCGGTTCGCAGCGTTGAGTTGCGAACGCTTTCGAGCATTTCGGCGATACGTCCGGTTTCCACGCCGTAGGTTATTTCGAGGGCCGCCAATTGCGCGTTCTCGACCACCGCCGACAAAAGATTCTGATAAACAAGATCTGTCTTGGAATCGAGACGAACGCTATTGATCCGATTGCTCTGAATGATGCCTTCCTGAAAGCGGCTGCGCGCCGTCTCCGCAGCCTTCCGATCGGTGATATCCGAGAAGATCAGCACGAAACCCAGCACCCGGTCCCGTGAGGGCTGAACCGGATCGGCCCTTATCATCAGCGGCTTTTCCCTGTTGCCTTCACTGCGCAACAACAGCTCTCCGCGCCACGCGCGATGGTGTCTGAGCAGTTCACCAACATTATCAAGGAAGCGGTCCGATTGCTGAAAAGCCGCGGCCAGCTCATCGAGACGGCACGCCGCAACCTGGCCTTTTGGCAACAACGTCTTGAACGCTTCGTTCATCAGGAGAATCTTGCCGTCGATATCAGCAATGATCACTGGTTGTTCGGAAACGCGGACGTGGCGGCTGAATTGCTCGAGCTGGTCTTGGGCGATAAGCGTACGAACCGCTCTGAATTGCAGCACAATGTCTGCGACCGCCTGACCGATCAGGCGCACCGTTGCGATATCGGCTGACGTCCAGGGCTCGGACGTCCCCTCCACCAGTTGATGCCATTGGGCGAACGAGCGGCGCGGCGACAGGTCCGAAGGATCGTCGCCAATCACAAACGGCTTCAGCGGATCTCCACCCCAAGTCACCGTGCGTATCCGCTCCGGCCTAAACCAGATCAGATATTCGCCGGGATTGTTGGAGATCGGCGCGACTGCGATTCCGCTGGCAACCTTGATGATCCCGGCGAATTGTGGAAATTCGAGGCCGAGCGATGCCGTCGCGAATACAGACGTCGCGCGTCGCTCATCCAACCAGGTGCCAATCTCGCGGATTTCCTGGGTTCCGGGAACCTCGCCGGTCGAGACGATCTGCCCCTCATAGATGAGCGCGCCACCACTTGCCCCCAAAGGCTGGAGTATCGATTGCGAGCTATCGAATATCGCGGCGCGCCAGTCGCCCTCCCGCGATACTGCCTCGATCATTCGTTGTTCAAGCCGCTGAACAAAGATTTCCGACTGGCTCTCGGCAAAACTTTCGAGCGCCGCAATACGAGTTGCGATCGCCTCGGCAAGCAGCTCGCAGACAGCCCTAAGCTCAAAATGAATGAAACGCGGCTCGTAGTGGTGACAAGCCACAAGGCCCCAGAGCTTGCCGCCCACCACCAGCGAGACCACCAGGGTGGCGCCGACCCCCATGTTTTTCAGATATTGCAGATGGATCGGCGACATGCTGCGCAGGAAGCAGAGCGACATGTCGAGGTCGCGCCCGGTTATCGGCGAAATCCGCGGCTGCAGCGGCACAGGCTCATAGCCGACATCGACCAGCACGCGAACCCGAGTGCGCTCATACAGGCGGCGCGCCATCTGCGGAATGTCGGATGCGGGATAGCGGTTACCTAGATAGGCCTCGAGATCAGATTTGCGCCGTTCGGAGAATACCTCGCCGTGGCCTTCTTCATCGAAGCGATAGACCATCACCCGGTCATAGCCGGTGCGATCCTGGAACAAAGTCGCGGTTTCGTCGCACAACGCCCGAAGCGACGACGCGGTGCGAATTTTCTCCAACGCACTGGCGATTTGCTTGGAGAGATCGACCGAGGGCCCGGCGCGTTCGAGCTCAATGATCAGCCCGCCAGCGGGCGGTCGATGCAGAAGACCATCGAATTCCGCGCTGGGAGTACCGATGCGGCATCTGACGGCAATCGGCAAGCCTTGGGATGTCGGACCGAGATGAGGAAGGATGCGAAACAACAGATCGCCATCGAGATCGGCGAGCGGCATCCCGATGACTTGCTTGATATTGAGGAATTCGGCCGCGTTTGCGCTGGCCTGAATAACGATGTGATCAGGTTCGCTGACGACCAAAAGTGCGCCATGCGGCTGAATAGAGCCGGCGAGATGAATCTCTTCCCGTTCGCAATTCGAAAGATCGGCTTTTCCGAACGCTGGGGTGGCGAGGGAATGCAGCGCCAACTCAATCCTCTGGGGTTTCCTCGGTGTCCGACCCCTTATCGTCAAGGCCGTAACGATTGAGCTTTGCATAAAGGCTCTGGCGGCTCAATCCCAGAAGCTCAGCGGTGGCTGTCCGATTGCCACCCGCAAGTTCCAGCGCTTCCTTGACATAATGCTGCTCAACGATGCCGACCGTATTTTTGACGAGCTTACGGAGGGACGACTTTCCAATCTGCTCGCTCATAGATCCCAGTGCGGTCCGCAGGAAGTCGCTTTCTCCGCTGGACGGAAGCCGGCGGGCGACATTGCGAAGCAACACGCCGATTTGGTTCTGCTCACCCTCGCCGCTACCGGCCGAAATCTCGATTTCTGTATCGGTGCCGAGTTCGCCGCGAATGGTGGTCGTGAAAAGCCGTACGGTTTTGTGCCGCTGGATATTGGCGAGCAACGCATTCAAATCCGCGCCAGGCTGCCAGAGCCAGCGCCCCAGCGACTCGCCTATCGCGGAGCCCTTGGAACCGATCTGCACCAAGTCGAGAAAAGCCTGATTGGCGTGGCGAATGATACCAGTCGGGTCGAGCGCCACGAAACCATCGGGCAAATAGTCGACCAGATCTTCCACGGTTGAACGTTCGCTGGGCGGCGCCTGAGCCGATAAGTCGGTTGCCGGGGTAAACTGCAGCAGGAACACATGTCCTGGCTCTGCCGTAATGAGCGATCCGCGCAACATCCAGGGGTTCGCTTCGGCACCCAGATGTACGAGGATGCTCAATGCCTTGCCGCGCTCACGGATGCGCGCCAGCATCTCCCGGACGGCTTCGCGGTCTTCCGCAGCGACGTCGTGCAGCAACTCGCGGCCGGCAAGATCTTCGTTACGGCGGCGCGGCGAACTCACCGCTTCGATCGCAGTGCGGTTGGCTTCTATAATGCGCAAGTTAGCCGCGGACACGATCATGACGGCTTCGTTTGAAGCGTCAAACACGAGGCGGTAACGGGTTTCGATTTCCCGGAGCTTCCAGTAGTCGCGTTCCATGGTCTGCTGCGCCGCGATCAACCGCGACTGCAACTCGGCGACCGCTTGCAAATTCTTTCCGATCGCAAGCATCCCGGCGCGGCCACCCAGCAACACCGTCGTAAATTCCATCGGAATTTCGAGACCGCTCGGAAAACGCTGGTTGATCTGGCGGAAAGCAGAAATCCCGCTGACACGCGCATCGTCCACCATGCGCTTGACCTTGTCGCCGCCCATATCCCCGGCGATTTCAACCCACGGCCGGCCGAGCCAGCCATCGACGCTCTCGCCGCTCATTGCCGGGGACAATGTCGCCTCGCGGATCACGCCTTCCATATCCAGAAGCAACGTGATGTCAGGCTGTACGGTTGGTAGCGCGGCCATTCTTTTTATCTGCCGATCATTTTCTCTCGGAGAACTTTCTCAGAGAAACTGTCCAAACAACGACAGCCAATTCGATGCACGCAATGTGCCAATGCTGCCTGACACTCAGCGCGGGTAACAGCCGCGCGATCATATAGGATTGCGCAGAATCCCACCCCTAAGTCAAGAAACACCTTTGTTTAGAGGCTTTTAGTTGTCACATATACTTTACAACTGCTCGGAACCCGCATGCTGGTTTGCGGTTAATCCGTCCGGAGCGGGGCTGTTAGTAACCTGAGAAGCTGATTTCTGCACAAAAACTCGCCAAACTCGACAAGAATGTTTGATATTCTTAACTGTCAACGTATCTTAACAGTCGAATCCTTTGATTATCGAAAGTGCAAGCCAGGGAGAGAAATGTGGTCACCAAACTCGCAGTTTTAGCTTTTACGGTAGTAGTCACGGCTCTTCCGAACGGCGTCGCCATTGCTCAGGATGCTGACAAAGGCGAACAGATTTTCAAGCAGTGCATGACCTGCCACCGCATCGGCCCGGACGCCAAGAACCTTATCGGCCCAGTACTGACCGGTGTCATTGGCCGCCAATCGGGCACGGCACCGGGTTTTGCCTATTCCGCGCTCAACAAGTCCGCAGGCGAGAACGGCCTGGTCTGGTCGGACGATCTCATCATGCAATACCTGCCCGACCCTAATGCCTTCCTGAAGAAATTCCTGACCGACAAGGGCAAGCCGGAGCTCGCGACAGGCTCAACCAAGATGACGTTTCATCTGACTGATGAGCAACAGCGCAAGGACGTGATCGCCTACATCAATAAATTTTCCGACAAGGCCGACAAGAAGTAGCTCCTGCCGGCGCTACTTGCGCCACCGGCGATATACGTCGGTGAGGTGCGCTACGCCTGCGGCCGCGAGGCAGCCGCAGGCGAGCATCCAACCGCCGCCCGCGAGTGTCACGCGCAGTGCCAATAAAAGAAATGCACCGGCGCACAGATTTGGTAATAAATCGAAGGGTGCGATACCTCTTCCGGATCGGCGCCACATCATCAAAAGAAACGCCGCCTCCAGGATCACGATGATCAGGATGACATCGATGAGGCGTCCGCTTGCGAATAATTCAGCCATGGCTGAAGATCACATGACGATGCTGCTGAGGCAACATGATCCTTTCCGCTCACGAGAACGGCGCATTCAGTCGGACCACCGTCAAATTGAGAAAAGCGGCAAAAGACACCCATAAAATATAGGGCAACAAATAGAGACTGGCAGGTTTCGCAAACCGCCAGAAAACAATTATCGGCAGCAGGATCGAGAGCCAGAGAAACACCACCTCAATCAGGGCCCAGTCCGGCCGTTTCATGGCAAAGAACAGCGTGCTCCAGAGCACATTGAAAAATACATTGAGTGCAAACAGCCCGACGACCCACTCACGTTCCACGCGATTGCTCGCGCGGCGCCAGGCATAAACCGCTGAAGCCGTTGCCAACGCGAAAATCAATGTCCATGCCGGACCAAACAGCCAGTCGGGCGGCTGCCATGGCGGCTTATGCAGGCTTTGATACCAGGGCCCGGTATCGGTCAGCGTGCCCCCGAGAACGCCGATGAAGATCGCGACCGCGGCCGCAATGACAACGGGCCTCCAAAAACTTCGGCGGGCGATCATTACGCGGAGGCCAGCCCAGCCATATGGGCAAGATTTTTGAAGAAAATCCGCACATGAGCGATCGGCTTGGCGAGCACCAGTTCCTTGTTCATATAAGCATCCCAGGTCAGTCTCTGGACATCGCGGTCGCGGCAAATTGTGACGAAGCGTTCGCGGCGCCGATCATTCGAATACCAGTACCACTGCATGACACCCAGAATCCAGAACACGAGGCCGTGCATTCTCATGAAACGCTTGCGCGCGGTTCGCAACGCCTTTGCGTCGCCGGTCTCAAGAAACAGGTCCACGGCTTCAGCCGATAGCCGTCCGCTGATCATCGCATAGTAAATCCCCTCGCCTGATGCCGGAGCAACGACACCCGCGGCATCACCCGCGAGCAGGACGCCTTGGCCGTCATCCCACCTCGGCAGCGGATGTAGCGGAATTGGTGCGCCTTCGCGCCGGATGGTCTCCGCCGATCCAAGCCCTGCGGCATCGCGCAAACCACCGACCGAGTTGCGCAGGGAAAATCCCTTGTGGGCCGATCCGGTGCCAACGCTGACGGTATCGCCATGCGGAAACACCCAACCGTAAAAATCCGGCGAAACCGAGCCGCGATAATAAACATCGCAGCGCGTCCCGTCGAAATCGGGGTCCAAACGCGGCGAACGGACGATCTCATGATAGGCGAACACATAAGGTAAGCGATCCGCGCCAGGCAGGCATTGGCGCGCAACGGCCGACAAGGCTCCGTCGGCACCGATGAGTGCACGGGCGCGAACGGTTTTCTCCGTTACCGCGCCATCCGCATCGCGCGCCTCGTAATGTACGATGGTCCTGCCGGCATCATCGCGCTTGAATCGCCTGAACACTCCGGTTCGTCGCTTTGCACCGGCTTGTGCGGCGCGTTCCCTCAGCCACTCGTCGAAAACATCGCGATCGACCATGCCTACGAATCCGCCGTCGATCGGCATATCGACCTGTTGATCCAGCGGTGACACCATACGCGCTGAGTTGACCTTGGCGACCAGCAGATGATCTGGAATATCGAAGTCACGGATCAGCCGCGGAGGAATGGCGCCTCCGCAGGGCTTGATCCGGCCAGCGCGGTCGAGCAACAGAACGCTTCGCCCGGATCTTGCCAAATCGTTCGCCGCGGTGGCTCCGGAAGGACCGCCGCCAACGACAACTACGTCGAATATTTCGGAGACTGCGAGCATATCATCCTCCTGCGACTGCGACGGTCCTCAGATCACTTTGTCGCAAAGCATCTTTTGCCGGCGCGCGATGAACCCAGACCGCCATCATTGCTGCAATCACGAACAAGCCTGCTTCAGATGCAAAAACCACCGAATAAGAAAGTGGCGGCGACGACAGCAGGTATCGCGCGATATCGCTTGCAAGGGTCCCAAGAAAGCCGCCGATGCCGAACGCAAACGCCTGCGCTGCTCCCCAAAGCCCCATCCGTACACCTTCGCGCTTCTCGCTGCCCCCGCTTACCAGCGCCATCATTGAACCGATCGCCGCTACAGCATAAGCGCCATTGGTAACGCCAAGCATGAAGACCGTTTCGCGCAGGGGCCATGAGGGGCCGGCGACCGCGGCGGCGGCAAGGCATAACAATGCGACGGCCGACGCCAGGCAGCCACCGATGGTCCAGAGCTGCAGGTTTCCCCGCGACCGTGGATAAATCGCGCCGATCATGGGAACCAGCACCATCCCGATCAACGTGCCGCCATGTTGAACCCCCGAGAGTTTGGTGGTCTCGCCGGGCGTAAATCCGAATACGGTGCCGGCAAAAGGCTCAAGGATCAGGTCCTGCGCGCTGTAGGCCAGCATCGAGACGAACACGAAAATTGCGAACCGACGAGCCCTTGTATCAGCCCAGACTTCCAAGAACGCATCGCGGAAAGAGGATTGCGGCGTCGTCTTTGGCGCGAGGTCCGCAGCCTGTACCACCGCGCCGCCCTCAATGCCCCAAACCCCTGCAAAAGTCAGAACCATCGCAACGGCGGAAACGGATCCGGAAACCACAACCAACCGAAGCGGCGAAAACGGATCGAGCATGTGACCGGCCACGCCGGTCGTCACAATGAACCCGCCAATCATCATGACCCAGACGATCGTAGCCGCCGCCGCGCGACGACGATCGTCGGTACGTTTGGCAAGCAGGACCAGCAGCGACGTCCCGGCCGCTCCGACGCCAATTCCGATCAGGCAAAAGGCGATAACCGCCAGCGCAATCCCGCACAGCGGCTGTGTCGTCATCCACGCGGTCGCCACCGACGCCATCAGGCCCCCCGTCGCCAGAACGGCCATGCCGCCGACGATCCAAGGCACCCGCCGGGCCCCAAGATCGGAACCATGTCCCCATGCGGGCCTAAAAACCTGAAGCGCGTAATGAATGGCCACCAGCGCCCCCGGCAGCATCGCGGGCATCGCGAGTTCGACCACCATCAACCGGTTCAGCGTCGAGGTTGTCAGCACCACGATCGCGCCGAGACCCGTCTGGACCAGACCAAGCCGAAAGATACCGAACCATGACAGGACAGGATTGTTCATGGTCACCCTGCCCTGATCGCCGCCAGCGCAAACGCGCTGATCAGCATGCCGACCACGTAACAACTGATACCGGTCCCATTGTACCAGGGTGCCCGTTCCCGCGGACTCTTGAGAAAGTGAGCCATTAGAAAAAATTGAGCGACTAGCAACGCGCCGAGCGCAGCCGCATAAAAAGGCCGCTGCCAATTCAGTAGCAGAGCAACCACAGCGGCCTGCGGTACGGCCATTACCAAACAGGCGAAGCGTGCGGCGTTGCCGACACCCAGCAGCACCGGAAGCGAATCGATGCCCATTCGCTTGTCGCCCTCGACGGACTTAAAATCGTTGAGAGTCATAATGCCATGGGCGCCTAAGCTATAGAGCAGCGCGATTGCGACAATGCGCCAATCGGGCGCCGACGCGGTCATCACGGCGGCGCCGGTAAACCATGGCAAACCCTCGTAGCAGAGGCCGCATGCAGCATTTCCCCACCAGCCATTCTGCTTGAGCCGGATTGGCGGCGCGCTATAGGCCCAGGCCACCACCAGGCCGACGATCGCCGCAACAAAGCCCCAGGTACCAAGCAGGGTGGCAAGCAGGAGCGACAGAATTGTCCATCCGATAGCAATATAAAGACCCCAGCGGCCGGGAATGCGTCCCGATGGAATCGGGCGATCCGGCTCGTTGATGGCATCGACATGCCGGTCGTACCAATCATTGACGGCCTGACTGGTGCCACACACCATTGGCCCCGCCAGCAGAACGCCGACGACGATCAGGGGCCAGCGATGCCCCGGCGAAACGCCCGACGATACGATCCCGCATCCCAGCGCCCACATCGGTGGGAACCAGGTAATCGGCTTCAACAATTCCAGGACGACCAAAGGCGAAGGGCGCTGAGCGACGGCACTATTCATTATCGGCCTCATCATCAAGGGCATGTTCGGCAAGCCCGAACCGCCGGAGCTTGACGTACAGACTCTGGCGGCTAAGACCGAGCATCTCGGCCGCCGACGCACGATTGTTCCCGGTGAGTTCCAAGGCCGCCTCGATCGAAAGCTTCTCGATCACATCGGTGGTCTCGCGTACGAGATCGCGCAGCGGAACGCGGCCGATCAGTTCGGTCAGTTGCGCCATCGAACGCGGAAGCTCACGCGGCGACGGTGCCGCCGCCGAAAGTCGCTTCTCGACATTCCTGATCGCGAAACCAAAACCGGGCTTGTCGTCGCCATCGGCCAACGAAACGGCCGACACTTCAACCTCTGCGACCGCGCCGTATTCACCACGCATCGCTGTCGCGAACAGTTTGATCGACCCGTTCTGACGAAGATTGGCAAGCGCCACGCTGAAATCGACGCCGGCCCGGCCCAACCATCGATCGAGTGCCTCTCCCCGCACCTGTTCCGCGCTGCTGAGTTGCGCCATCTCCAGAAATGCCGGATTCGATCTGACGACGCGGCCGTCGAATTGCGTAATCACCAAACCGTCCGGCGCGGTGTCGAAATATTTCAGCAGCAGTGAGGTTGCCCTTAATGAGCTGTCTTCCGGCGCGGATATTAGCGACGACAGCCGCACCAGGAACAGCGAAGCATTTTCTTGCCTGAACAACGAAGCCGCGACCCGGCATTCACGCCGCCCCTTTTCAAGATGCGCCTGCACATTATTGTCGCGGCCGGTCGCGCGGACATCCGCCAGGAGCGTCTGGACCGCTTCGGAACCCGCAGCGTCGAAATGGCTGAGTATTCCGGATTTGAGAAGTTGCGGCCCGCTCTCGTCAAGCAACAGGAGCGCCGCCGGATTGGCATCGACGATCAGGTTATTGCTGGCATCAACAATCATGACCGCTTCCGACGAGACCTGGAACATCAGTCGATAACGTGTTTCGGCGTGACGCAGCCGTACGTAATCGCGTTCCATCGATTGCTGCGCATTGATCAGCCGCTGCTGCATGGCTGCAAGTGGCCGCAGGTCTCGGCCAACGACCACGAAGCGATCCTTGCGCCCGATATTGATGGCTGAATAGAGTATCGGAATGTCCTCGCCGCCCGGCGACGCGTGGTTGACCTGACGCCAGTTCGAAGGTTTCAGCGCCGCGACATCTGCCAGCAGTTGCCTGACTTTGGCCTGGGTATCCGGGGTCACGATTTCGAGCAGCTTTGAGCCCAGCCATCGTCCTTGGGCGTCCAGTTCGAGCGACAGCTCGTCCTTGTTGAACGCGACGTCCCGGATAACGCCTTGCCCATCGACCACTACCGCAACGTCGGTCGCGGCCGCAATCAATTTCGCGGCAGACTGTGCACCGAGATCGCCCAGCGACTCCTTCGGAGATTTGAACACTTGCACCAGGGCAAATATCCTCCACCAACAAATGATCCTCCACTCAGCGTCCTTCCAGGCTCGGCTTTTTGTTGTTAGCGGAGACGCGTTGCAGGTCGATCGACCCGCCTGTCAGCCGCTTTATCGCTCCGGACAAATCAGGCTTGCTTGACCGGCAAGACGAGGGAAGCTTGCGCGCACCGGAACGGCATCTTGGTGATTTCCGGGGCGCGCGTTCGGAGTTTTCAGAGTAACTGCGCTATTGGTTTTAACGGGGCAGTGCCAGACCGTGCTTAACACCCCAGTCGAACCAGTTATCAACGACGGTACCTGAAAGAAGAATCCCAATGCCGCCGCATAGCGGGCACAACACCGCGAACCACCACGCCCAGCGGTGGATCGATTCCGCTGTCGCATTGAAGCCCATGGTCCATCGCCAGAATAGCGCGGCTCGCTCGAGCGCCGTCCCACGATCGACGATCTGTTCGATCTCGCGCTCGCCGCCATACCGGCTCACCGCCAGGATGGTCGCGCCGTGCATGGCGAACAGGAGAGCCGATCCATACAGGAACGCGATCGAGAGCATATGGAACGGATTGTAGAACAGGTTACCATGCGTGATAGAGAAGTTGTTGGTCCAGTCGAGGTGCGGGAAAATCCCGAACGGAACCGCTTCGCTGAAATGTCCCATCAGCAACGGGCGAATGAAGCCCAGCACCAGATAGAGCCAGATCGCCGAGGCAAACGCCCAGGAGACATGGGTACCCATGCCGAGTGCGCGCGCCCGCCGGTAAGTCCGCGTCCACCACAGCAGGATCGATGTCGTCAGGAAGAAGCCCGCCATCAGCCACCAGCCTCCCTCCTTCAATGGTGGAAAGCTGATGCCGTATTCCGGCTTGGGCGGATCGAGCGAAAGCCAGGGCAGCTGGCGGACGAATTCGATCGGGCTCCAATTCACCGACGCCATCATGTTGAGGCCGATGATCTCGATCGCGACGATGCCGCAGATGATCGATGCGAGACCGGTAAACCCGAGATAGATCGGACCAACCTGGGCATCGCCGATTTTTCCGAGCCAGTAGTTGAACCCGCCCTCCCCGCTGCGAACCCAGGTTCCCGGTTGTAGCGGGATACCCGGATAGACGGTGCTGCGAACCTGCACCTGGGTGAAGAAGTTTTGATACTGGGCCATGGCAAAGACTCTTTCTGATGACCGGGATTAATTGGAGGACCAGATCGGGAGGTTGCGCCACCAGTTCCACCATTCGGACCAGGCGTTGCCCTCCGACCACAAAGGACCGCTGATGACGATGCAGACTGCACTGAAGAAGACCGCTGACAACGCCACGAAAAGTCCGAGACGATGAATGCCGATAGTTCCGACGGAGTAGCCGATCAGGTCGCGGAAGATCGTGTTCTCGTGTTCGGGCGACTTGATCGGCTCGCCCTTGTCAGGATTGGTCGATGACAGGATAAGGCCGCCGTGCAGCGCCAGTGCCAGACACGTCGTGAAGAAAAACGTGATGGCGATCATATGCGCCGGATTGTAGTGGAAATTGCCGTAGGTATAGCCGGTGTTCGATACCCAATCGAGATGGCTGATGATCCCGTAGGGAAATCCGTAACTCCAGGATCCCATCAATGCCGGCCGAATCACCACCAGCGTGAAATAGGCTAAGATCGCAAAGCTGAATGCGAACGGCACATGATAGCCGATACCAAGCTTGCGGCAGATTTCGACCTCACGCAGCGCCCATGACGTAAATGCGCCGAGCGCGCAGATGGTAACGATCTGCCAGATGCCGCCCTCCTGAAGCGGAGCAAATGACATACCGTATTTGGCATCGGGCGGATTAATACTGATCTGCCAGAGATTCCAGGTCGGGCCGAGTGCCGCGCCCCACAAGATCATCGCAATCCCGACTAGCGCAAAGAACACCGTCGTCATGCCGAAGAACCCGACATAGAAAGGACCGACCCAGAAATCGAACAGGTCGCCTCCCATCAGCGTCCCGCCGCGAACGCGATATTTTCTTTCAAAGCTGAGCATGGCCATGGATCGTTCCTCCGCCTGCGAATCTAAAATTCGTCGCCTGTTGCCTTCGTCTTCTTGTCTTCTATCGTTTTGTCTTCAATCGTTAGCTACCGGAAGCGGACGAGTCCGGCCGCTCGATCCGACCTCGCCCGTTCCGGTACGCAGTACGTCATGCCATCAGGACGGCATGCTTGGTGGTGTGTACGGCAGAGTGATCTCTGACGCCTTTGCCGGACCCTTGCGGGGACCGTCCAACCAGTTGAACCGGTCGGTGCTGAGCAGAATGAAGTGAATCACGATCGCCAGTCCGAACAGGAACGTGAAGAGCATGATCAACGCGCGCCGCGGGTCGAATAGAAGCCAGATTCGCCACATGTTTTGCCTCCCGTTATGTCAAGTACGACAAGGAAGCGTTGGCGAGGTGCTGGATACCTTCCATCGCTGCTTTGTAGCCGCCGGGGCCCGGCAGCCAGGGACGCCACATCCATGCAAGGATGTGAGCAACCACCGCGATAGCCGTGAAGAGAAAGAAACTCGTCATGAATATCGTGTGGAACTCCTTGGCTTCAGCTTCGGAAAGCCCCGAGAGGGAACCGTCCTTCATTTGGTGTCCTCCTAGTAATGGCCTTGCGGCCGTTCGCCGCCCGAGCGTGGGCGGCAGCGATTGCCGAATCTTCTGAGAAACGGCAGTTATCCGCCCGGCACCGCCGGACGAAATCCGATTACAAACCCATGAACGACGACGTGACGATCGTGCCGGCGTCACTGCGAGCTTCGGCAAAGATCGATTGACGAATATTCGATTGGTCGAAGCTCCCGCGCTTGTGCCAAGGCATCAGCCTTGTGGCCGCCGCCCGGAATAAAAACAGCACGTAACAAGCCCCGAACATCAGCCGGGATTCGATCGTACCGCTCGCACTGGATATTTTTGAACGACGGCCGGTGTGGACATAGTCGGACATCGACTTTACCTCCCGATAGTGGCGCTCCGCATGCAGATGCGGAATCACCGGAAACAGACTTGCTTCGGTCATTCTCATGCGGGCTGCCCATCCATCAGGGCCGACCGCGCCTTGGTGACGAAATCGATGGTCACGCGTGATTCCCCGGCGCGCCGTGCACCGCTCTCGGCGGCATCGCGCAGACGCTTGGCGGCTGAAATGCGTACCAGGACCGGATGAGCCTCAAGCACCTCGTCAAGCAGCGCCTTGGCTTCGTCGCTCCAAAGAATTTCTTCGTGCAGACGCGCCGGCGTCGGATCGACCCGGTCAAGATCGGCTGCCAGCGGCAGGATGTTGAACAACGCATCGAACAGCGCGTTGCAGACCTCCTGGACCAGATAGGTTGCGCCGGAATAGCCCATGAAAGGCGTACCGGTATGACGCCGTATGACCGCTCCCGGGAACGAGGCCGGTATGTAGATCGCGCGACCACCGGCCTCCGCGAGATACATCCGCTCGTTGTAACTGCCGAACAGAATGAGGGGCGGCTTCTCACGCACGGCCGCGCGAACGGCGGCATTGTCTGGCTTGACACCTGCCCTGCGGGAAAACGAGAACGTGCATGGCAATCCCATTTCCGTTTCAAGGAAATTTCGTACCCCGCGCGCGTATGTTTCGTTTGCAACGACCGCAAAGCTTGCCGTCCCGAAGAAATCCTGGGTCACCGAGCGCCACAGATCCCACAGCGGCTTGATGGTGGTGTGCTTCTCGCGCTCAATGAACGGCTCAGGGTCGATACCCAGCAGCTCGCCGAGCTTTCGCAGGAATTTGGTTGTACTGTGCAGCCCGATCGGTGCCTGCAAATAAGGGCGCTCCAACGCTTCGCACAGCATGCGGCCGAATTCGCGGTACATGCAGACGTTAACGTCGGCGTTGATGAGTTTGGGGATATCCGCAAGGTGACTGCCCAGCGGAAACACCATGTTGACTTCGGCACCGATACCCTCGATCAGTCGGCGGATTTCCGCGAGATCGGACGGCATATTGAACGTGCCGTAAATCGGTCCGATGATGTTGACCCGCGGCTTGACATCGGGCCCGCACGGCTTGCGCTCCGGTATCTTTTTGACGCCATATTCCTTCCACAGCCAGACGATCGCGCGGTCGCCACTTTGCCATTGATCCTCGTCGATGGTTCGCGGCAGAAACCGTTTGATATTGGTTCCCTCAGGCGTCACCCCGCCGCCGATCATCTCGGCGATCGAGCCCGTTACCACCACGGCCGGCAGATACGGATCGAGCACCCGGTGGGCGCGCTTCATTGCGCCTTCGGTTCCGGTCTGGCCCAGTTCTTCTTCACCGAGCCCCGTCACCACGATCGGCAATTCATGCGGCGGCAGCGCGTCGGTGTAATGCAGCACCGAAGTCACCGGCAAATTCTCGCAGCCGACCGGGCCATCGATGATGACCTGCATGCCCTTCACCGCGGTGAAGGCATATACCGCGCCCCAATAGCCACCCGCGCGATCATGATCGAGGACGAGCATCAGATCATCTCCTCGGCTTTGCGCTTCTTGGCCTGGGCCTCGATCTGCTTTTTGTATTTCTCCCGGAAGGCGACGTTGTCCTTCGGCTTATCTTCCCAGACGCCGGCGGCATGGCCCTCGCCCACGTCGCCGAAAAATTCCCTCATCTCGTCGAAACGATGTTGATTGGCGAGCGCGGCGTTGACGACCTGCGCCAGCGAACCCGCGCCGGCGACACCGAACAGCGGCCGGGCCGAAATCAAATTGGTGAAATACAGCGAAGGAATTGCCTTCTGCTTGGCTTTCTGCACGACCGGTGTTGTGCCGATCGCAAGATCGGGCTTGAACTCATCAACCGCAGCGAGATCCATTTCGAGCGAAGCGCGATATTGAACACGCGTGCCTTTGGCTTCCAGCCATTCACGATCGACATCGGACCATTGCGTCTTCGGACAGGCCGTACCCACATAAGGCACATTGGCGCCGCTCTCGATCAGGAGCCGCGCGACGAGCAATTCAGAGCCCTCGTAGCCGGAGACTGTGATCCGCGCGTCAATCGGCTTGGCGGCAAGTGCCGCCTTGATCATCGGCAGGAAGCGATTTTTGGCGGCGTCAATCTTGTCCCGCGCCACGTTGCAGGCGACGCCGATCGACTCGAGCCAGGCTGCCGTGCCGTCATGACCGACCGGAGCCGAACCGACGATCTTGCGGCCGGCGAGATCGAACTGACGGAAGCTTGCCGTGTAGAACGGGTGAATCGCAGCGACGACCGAGCAATCGAGCGCGGCATATAATTCGCGCCACTCCCGGGTAGGCACCACCGGCCCCGCCCCAAGCCCAAGGGGCTCCAGCATCATGCCTATGCCAACTGGATCGGCGGGGAACATCTCACCAACCAATGTCACGGTCGGCCGTTCGCTCCTGCCTCCACGCGGCGCCTGCACTGGTCCCTGCTCGACTTCCTTGCGGGCATATTCGAGCATCGCCGCCGCCAGCACATCCTTGGCCTCGGCATGGGTGGGGACGCCGAAGCCCGGCACGTCAATGCCGATGATTCGCACGCCGTTGATTTCGTCCGGCAGCAGATCGAGCGGCACGCCCGACGCCGTCGGCACGCACAGATTGGTGACGATGATGGTGTCATAGAGCGCCGGATCGGCCAGCTTGAAGACGGCCTCGCGGATGTCCTCGAACAGCTTGCCGGTGACCAGCGTTTCGGAATTGAACGGCACATAGCCGACAGTTCGGCGCGCTCCATAGAAATGCGACGTAAAGGTCAGGCCATAGACGCAGCACGCAGAGCCCGACAGTATCGTTGCGGTACGGCGCATTCGCAGGCCAACCCGCAATGACCCGAACGCGGGGCACATGCTTTGCGGCTGATCGTGCGGTCCTTTCGGATAGTCGGCGGCATAGCGATCGAGGATGTCGCTTTTGCCGGCAGCGGCCGCAGCGGCCTTCAATTCTGCCGCACCTGCGTGACACCCAAGGCCGTCGCTTTTGGTCGCGGCAGCATTGATCGCCGCGGGCGTCCCCGGAGCATCAGTTGCCACTACGTCAACGCCGACGTCCACCTCGACGGGCTCGTTGACGACAGACTCGGCTATCGCACCGGCATATCGAGGCAAAATGACGTTCATGTAGGGCTCCGCATCATGTCCGCTCTCAGACCGCGTCGTAGACGACTTCGAGAGACGGTTTGTTGACGACAGATTTGCCGCACATGTCCTCCATCGTTGCGGGATCAAGCACCACGCCACGGCCGACCACCTCACCCTTGAACAATCCGAGCAGCCCATCCTGCGTGAGCGGCGTTGGACGAACCGGCGGCGCCAGGCCTACGTTCTTGGCCAACTCCTCGAACAACGAAGACCACTGGCCGCCAGGCAGCCCGATAATTTCATAATTCGCGCTCTTCTTGCGGATGTCGTCGTCGGCCGGGATCGCCGCGAGTACGGGGATGCCGACGGTCTTTGCGAATGCCGCCGCCTCGCCGGTGCCGTCATCCTTGTTGATGACCATGCCGGCGACGCCGACATTGCCTCCGAGCTTGCGGAAATATTCCACCGCCGAGCAGACATTGTTGGCAACGTAGAGCGACTGCAAATCGTTCGATCCGACGACGATGACCTTCTGGCACATGTCGCGAGCGATCGGCAGACCGAACCCACCGCACACCACGTCACCCAGGAAATCGAGCAGCACGTAGTCGAAACCCCATTCGTGAAAGCCGAGTTTTTCCAGCAATTCAAAGCCGTGGATGATCCCCCGCCCCCCGCAACCGCGTCCCACTTCCGGACCGCCGAGCTCCATCGCGAACACACCGTCGCGCTTGAAGCAGACATCGCCGATCTTCACTTCCTCACCGGCGAGTTTTTTCTTGGACGAGGTCTCGATGATGGTTGGGCAAGCCCGGCCTCCGAACAGCAGCGATGTCGTATCGCTCTTCGGATCGCAGCCGATCAGCAACACTTTCTTGCCCTGTTGCGCCATCATGTAGGACAGGTTGGCGAGCGTAAAACTCTTCCCGATTCCGCCCTTGCCGTAGATCGCGATGATCTGGGTTTCCTTGGTGACGGCTGTTGTTACCGGCGCGTTGGGTTCGATGGCGGCTTCGGCCCGAAGGGCGTCCTTCATGCTGATTTGAGGCACGGCATTCATGAGCTCGAACTCCAGTTCAAAACCATCTTGAGACAGGCGGGATCTTCGAAAGCGACGCGGTAAGCGTTGGGTGCGGCCTTGGCAGCGAAGCGATGGGTAATGAGGCCGTCGAGCGACAGGCGTCCGGATTCGATCAACGCCTTGGTGGCCACAAGATCGGACGGTTGCCACTCCGCTGCGACGCGAATGCGGGCTTCGCGCATGAACGCCTGTGGAAAGGCAAAGGACAGCGGCTCACTGTAAAATCCAGCGAGCACAATCTCGCCGCCCGGTGCGAGGCGACCGATCAGCGAGTTCAAAAGACTGGCATCACCGCTGACGTCGTAGATGCTCTTGTAGTCGCGGCGCGGATCGTGCTCGGGATCAATTACTCCGTAGTCGATCGCACCACTCGCACGGGCCGGATTTTTCTCCCACACCGTCGGCGGATCGTTTCGGACCGCGATCGAAATACGCGCGAGCAATCTGCCGAGAACGCCGTGACCGACAATACAATCCGGAGCGGACGCGCCACGCGCCGCGATCGCATGATAGGCCGTCGCTGCCAGTGCCAGCAGTATGCCCTGTTCGCCGACATGCGCATCAAGCGGCACAACTCGTTTGGCCGGCACTACCAGCCTCGATGCCGACGCGCCGAACAGTCCGCGCACTTCGCCGAAGCATTTCGCACCCGGCACAAACACCTGCTGGCCAACGGACAACCCGCTGTCGGTGCCAGCTTCAACGACCTGACCGACCGACTCGTATCCAGGCACGAGCGGATATCCCATTCCGGGAAATGACGGCATACGACCGGACCAGAGCAATCGCTCGGTGCCGGTACTGACTCCGCTCCAGTCCACATCGACGACGACGTCATCTGCGGTCGGAGGAGTCAAAGCAAGCCGATTGAGCTCGATCTGCTCTGGCTGCTTCAGGACTACCGCGATGGTCTCCATCGCTCACTCCGATCCGGGACGGGCTAGATAGCCAGACTCCAATAACTGTCATGCTATCCTGACATTCTTTAGTGTCAAGTTAGATTAACAAATTTGTTGTCAATTCGGGCAGTGATGACGCTGGCAAGCATCGGCATCGCGGCTGGGCGCAGCGCAATATCGGTGAAACCGGCTTCGCGGAGCATTTCCCGCAGCCGCTCGAATGTACGGGGCCGGCCGCTGCCCATCGCCAGCAGGTAAAATGCAAAATAAGCGTCACCAATTGGCTCAGAACCGCGGACTCCCGATAGCGGCTCGGCGATCAGAAGCGTTCCGTTGCTCGGCAACGCGTTGCGAATGGCGCGCAGCAAAATCATCACGTCGGCGTCGTTATGATCGTGGATCACCCGCACCAGGGAAACGATATCCGCGCCCTCGGGTAGCCGCCCGCTCGTGAAGCTGCCGCCGATCGCGACGACGCGGGACGACAGGCCTTCGGCGCGAAACCGTTCGCTCGCCTGATCGGCGACCGCCGGCAGATCAAACAAGACACATCGCAGTTTCGGCGTTTGCGCCGCGATCTCAGCGATAAACAAGCCATCGCCGCCGCCAATGTCGAGCAGGCAGCGATGTCCACGGAATGAAAAGGCCGACAGCACCTGCTGCGCGATCATGGGCTGCGACGCCGCCATCAGGGCTGTGTAGGGCGCGGTCGCTTCGCGCGAAAGATTGGCAGCTTGGCGATTGCCTGCATAAGGCCAGTAAGCCGCGAGTTGCCCCGCTCCGACGTCACCGCGCAGCAACGCGATGGGATCCTTCAGGTCGCTGTACAGCATCGCATGGTGCTCGATCATGGCAAGCACGCCTGGATTGCCCATGAGCGCTGCGCCAAGAGAACCGAGGCCGTAGCGGCCACCGCTTCGGCGCTGCAGGAGTTGCAGCGAAACCGCCGCGTCGAGTAGCACCACGGTTGCGTCGACTGGCAACGGCAGTCGAGCTGCCAATTCAGCGGAAGCCAGCGGGCCGCTTGCCAATTGATCGAACAGCTTGAGGCGCACGCAAGCGAGCAGGATTTGCGAATACACGAAACCAGCGCAAAGATCGAACAGCGCGCCTGCCCGCCGTCGCGCGATCGGCCGCGTCAGCACAAAACGGCCTGCGAATCGCTGAAAACCCGGATTCGTCAGGATCGAATCGCGCAACCCGAGCAGCCGGTCATGCAGCGACAACCGCGAAGCGGCGTGGACAGATGATACGGTTTCCGCAGCCGACCGCGCGTCAGAATTCTTACCAGCGACCCCGCGATGCGCGATCGTGGCCATAGCGGCTAGGCTGCGAATTGCGCGAGTTTGGCCGGCACCAGGCGCTTGGCTTCGGAAAGCATCAGCGAACGCAGCTCCGCGCCGTTAGGACATGGCGGCATCGCATCGATCGCGCCGCGGACGAGTTCATGCAACCGGTAAAGAGCGCCATCAAGTCCAAGTTCGATCACGGCACTCGGACGCCCCAGCGCGAGATCGCGACCTACCGGCTTGCCGATCTCCTGTTCGTCCGACGCGGCGTCGCGAATATCATCGGCGACCTGATAGGCCTCGCCGAGCTTTTCGCCCACCATCCGCCACGGCTCCGCTTCGGCGCCGGCAGATGCTGCGCCCGCCACGGTCGCGGCCGCAAACAATGCGCCGGTCTTGGCGCGATGGTAATGCGCGAGATCGATCTGCGTTTCGCATTCCCAGGCCTGACCAGCGACGATGCCAGATGGCACGCCGACCGATTGCGCCACTGTCAGCGTCAGCACCGCAAGCCGTTCCGGCTTGCATTGAACTCGCGCTAACGTCTGGAACGCCAGCACGATCAGCGCATCGCCGGTCAAGACCGCGAGTGGTTCCCCGAATGCCCTGTGGACCGACGGACGGCCGCGACGGATATCCGCCGCGTCGAAGCAAGGCAGATCGTCATGCACCAGCGAAGCACAATGCAGCAGCTCGAGCGCAGCGCCGGCGGCCTCGGTAGCGGCGGGATTATCCTCTCCGCAAGCTGCTGCTACGCTGTGACAGAGCCTTGGGCGAACGCGCGCGCCCCTCGGAAATACGGCGTATCGCATCGCCGCGGCGAGTCGCGGCGGACATCCGGGAACCTCAGCAAGGGATATGGCTTCGTTCAGGGCCCGCTCTATCCGGCTGGTGACATCCATCGCCTCACTCCCCGTGAAAGAAATACTGTAAGTTTAACTTGTCATTGACGACTGTAAATAAATATGGACACTTGTCAATCTAGATCCTGGAAACCGGCCAGATGCCCAAAGACCGCGTGGTGATTGTCGGCGCGGGAGTAGCGGGACTGGTATCCGCCTTCGCACTCGCCGCTCGCGGCCTCGACGTCACCGTCCTCGAGCGCGGTTCGGCACCGGGCGGTAAAATGCGGCAGATCGCCGTTGGCTCTTCCCAAATCGACAGCGGTCCGACGGTGTTTACGATGCGGTGGGTGTTTGACGAATTGTTTGCCGCAGCAGGCAAGAATTTCGCGGATCACATCCGTCTTCGTCAGCTCGACATTCTCGCGCGCCATGCGTGGGACGAGCACGGCCGGCTCGATCTATTCGCCGACAGGGAGCGATCGGTGGAAGCTATCGGAGATTTCGCAGGCGCCGCGGAGGCCGCGCGCTACCGGACCTTCTGCCACGACACCAAGCGCATCTACGACATCCTTGAAAAACCATTCCTTCGCGCCCCGCGGCCCAGCATGAGCGGACTGATCGGAGCCAACGGCTTTCGCGGATTGATGCAGCTGCCGCACATCAAGCCGTTCTCGTCGATGTGGTCGGCGCTTTCACAATATTTCCACGATCCGCGACTGCGGCAGTTGTTCGGGCGCTACGCCACCTATTGCGGCTCCTCGCCGTTCAAGGCACCGGCAACGTTGATGCTGGTCGCGCATGTCGAACGCGAGGGCGTCTGGAGCATTGATGGCGGCATGCATGAACTCGCCCGGGCACTGGCGGACGGCGCGAAGTCCCTCGGCGCCAGCATCCGTTACGATCAGGAAGTGAGCGAGGTGCTCATTTCCTGTGGTCGCGCCAATGGCGTGAAGCTTTCCAGCGGCGAACGCGTCCATGCAGATGCCGTGATCATGAATAGCGACGTTGCGGCCATCGCAAACGGATTATTCGGGATCAATGCCCGGCGGGGCGCAGCAGCGATCCCTGCCGGGACGCGGTCGCTGTCGGCGATGACATGGAGCGCCGTTGCGAAGGCCGAAGGATTCCCGCTTCGCCGGCACAACGTGTTTTTCTCGCGGGACTATGCAGCCGAATTCGAGGATATCTTTACGCGCGACCAGCTGCCGCAAGAACCTACCGTGTATGTTTGTGCGCAGGATCGCGAAAACGATATCGGCGTCGGTACCGCAGGGGAAAAGCTGCTGGTCCTTGTCAATGCACCTGCCAATGGCGACCGGCATTCCTACGATGCAGCGGAGATAGAACGATGCGCGCAGCGAACATTTGGCGTGCTGGAGCGATGTGGCCTGCACATCCAGCGGGAACCGGCCACGACACGGGTGACCACTCCGGAGAATTTCAACCGGCTGTTCCCGGCGACAGGGGGCGCGCTCTATGGCCGCAACTCGCACGGATGGACGGCGTCATTCCAACGTCCGGGAGCACGCACCAGAATTCCGGGATTATATCTGGCGGGGGGCAGCACCCATCCGGGACCTGGCGTGCCGATGGCGGCGCTGTCGGGCCGCTCGGCGGCAGCCAGCCTGATGGCGGACCTCGGTTCGATCCGCCAGTCGCCAACAACGGCTATGCCTGGTGGTATATCGACGCACTGAGTGACGATGGCCAGAACGGCATCACCATCATTGCCTTCATCGGAAGCGTGTTTTCGCCCTATTACGCTTTGGCCCGGCGCAGCGGCCCCGCCGATCCGTTCAACCATTGCGCCATCAATGTCGCCGTGTATCGCAAGGGCGGCAGGCGTTGGGCGATGACCGAGCGGCCCCGCGGTGCTGTCAGTCGCACTGCCGATACCTTCACTGTCGGCCCAAGCAGCCTTTTTTGGGACGGCAAGTCACTGACAATCCGCATCGATGAGGTCGCGGTGCCCATCCCCGGGCGTATTCGTGGCACGGTGCGCGTGGTTCCGACCGCGATCACGCGACAGACGTTCACACTCAACGAAGAGGGCGATCATTCGTGGTGGCCTATCGCACCGTGTGCCCGTGTCCAGGTCGCGCTTGATCGCCCGCATGTTCGGTGGCAAGGCGACGGTTATTTCGACATGAACCGCGGCGACGCGCCGCTGGAAAAGGGTTTTACCGATTGGCAATGGGCCCGTGGCGCGACGCATGACGGCGCGGTCATCCTGTACGAAGCGCGCCGCTGCGATGGCACCCGTTTCGATCTTGCGACGACTTTCGACCCGCAGGGACGTATGCAAGCTTTCCAGCCGCCACCTGCAGTCGCGCTGAAACGTACCGGCTGGCGGATCGAAAGGAGCGTTCGCAGCGAGGATATTACCGGTGTCGTCAGAACGCTGGAGGATGCGCCGTTCTATGCGCGTTCGGTCGTATCGGCAAAATTGCTCGGCGAACCTGTGACCTTGATGCATGAGAGCCTGGCGCTCGACCGATTCAGGATGCCGGTGGTGCAAGCCATGCTGCCGTTCAGGATGCCAAGGGCCAGGAAATAGGGCTACGCCACCGGCTTCCGTTCCTTTGTCCGCTCCGCTTCCTTCTTCCGGTCGAGCCGGCGCCCGACCAGCTCAAGCACACCCAACGCCATAGCGAAAAGCGCGACGACAAAGAATTCGATAAATCCGAGATAGCCGTCCATAGCCTGTCCTTCCGGGGCACGCTCTCGAACAATTAGCGCTTCAAACGTCGTCCTGCTTCGTGGGTTACCTAAGACCAACTCACGAGCGGAGGCATCGAACTCAGGATGGTCTCGATGTTACCGCCGGTCTGCAGCCCGAACATGGTGCCGCGGTCGTAGAGTAAATTAAATTCGACATAAAGCCCGCGACACGCGAGCTGCTGCGCGCGCTCGGCTTCGGCCCACGGTTCCATCATTCGCCGACGTACAATTCGCGGATAGGCATCCAGCAATGCCAGCCCGACATCCCTGGTGAATGCAAAATCCCGAGAGAAGTCACCGGTGTTGAGGTGATCGTAAAAAATGCCGCCGACGCCACGCGCCTGACCCCGGTGCGGCAGAAAGAAGTAGGTATCCGCCCACGGCTTGAACTTGTCATAATAGGCTGGATCATGCGCATCGCAGGCGCGTTTCATGGCGGCGTGGAAGGTCACCGCATCGGGCGCATCCTGTTGACGCTGCTCCGGCAGCATCGGCGTGAGATCGGCGCCCCCACCAAACCAACCCTGTGAGGTCGATAAGAACCGGGTGTTCATGTGTACAGTAGGCACCCGGGGACTGCGCGGATGCATGATCAGGCTGATACTGGTGGAGACATAATCGAGCTGCACACCGTCGCCAGGCAACGTCTTTGCCATCTCCGGCGTCAGCCTGCCATTGGCCGACGAGGTGTGAATGCCGATCTTCTCGAACAGGCGGCCGTCGCTCAGGAACCCGCCGGTACCGCCACCACTACCGGTGGCCCGAATCCACGGTTTGTAAGTAAACACCGCGGGATCGCCCGGAAAAAGATCGATCGGCGCTTCGCGCTCAAGCAACTCGACTTCGGTACAGATTTTGTCACGCAGCGACTCAAACCAGACTTTTGCCTGTGCGCGCTGGCGCTCAGCAAGGCTCGTCTTGTCGTCGCTGATAGTATCGCTATCAAACATCGTGACCGCTTCTATCGGAACGATCCACTGCGCTGTAATTGATCGCGGCGCTCAAGCCGCGAAAACAGATCGATCACCCAGACCACGCGATCTTCGACCGACCGTGTTCGCGCCTTCACAATCCACCCGGCGTCGCGCGGCGGCATCGCAGCGACCGCTTCAATCAAAAACCGTGTTTCGTCGAGCTGGGTGCCGACAGGGAGAGCTTTCGCCGGTATCCATTCCGCTTCCTGCAACGCCAGCATGCGAGCCAATACCGCAAGCTTTCGGCGGGTCGAGACAATTGCCCGGCGTGACACAGAATCGAGGCCGCCGCGTTCCAACTCCCGGCCGATCTCGGCATAAAGCGCGCGCGCGGCATAGATGCCGGGGCGACATGTCGGCGGGAGATTGGCAATGCCGAACGTGGCACGGCTGTACAAGGTATCGGCGGTATCCAGCAGGCGCCGCAAGATCGCGGCAATCTGCGGATTGAAAATCGGCTTGGCCATCCACGCATCGGGATCAATGCCCGCCTCGCGCAGCCATGACAGCGGCAGATACAGTCGCCCCGCCCGGGCGTCTTCGCCGACATCCCTGGCGATGTTGGTAAGCTGCATCGCCACGCCGAGATCGCAGGCGCGTGCGACAATCTCGGGCGAGCGCTGCCCCATCACCAATGTCATCATGGCACCGACAGCGCCGGCGACCCGCGCGGCATAGGCGTAGAGTTCGGGCAGCGTCTCGTAGCGGCGGCCCTGCGCATCCCATGCCAGCCCGTCGAGCAAGGCTTCGGGCAATTCGCGAGGTATCGAGAAGCGCGCAACGACGTCGGCAAAGGCGCGGTCGGCAGCCAAATTCTTCGGCTGACCGCGATAGGCGCAATCCAGCCGACCTCGCAACCGTTCGACGGCCGCGGATCGATTGCTGCCGAGATCGACGGCATCGTCGGCGAGCCGGCAAAAGGCATAGAGCGCAATCGCAGGATCACTGACCCGTCGCGGCAAAACTTTCGACGCCGCATGAAAGGTTCGCGAGCCGCCTTTCAGCAAGGCGCGGCAGGCAGCCATGTCGGCTGGATCAAGTCGGATCATCATGCGGTCACCGGATTCGAGAGAGCCAAACTCTGAGCATCGGGCACAAGGGAATCGAGAACACGAGCGGATGAGAGCACACCCGGCAGGCCCGCGCCGGGATGCGTTCCCGCCCCAACCAGGTAAAGGCGGTCAATCTCTTCGCTGCGGTTGTGCGGCCTAAACCAGGCGCTCTGTGTTAATATCGGTTCCAATCCAAACGCGGCCCCACGGAACGACGATAGCCGGTCCTCGAAATCCTGTGGTGTCAGCATGAGCGAGGTCACCACCTGGTTCTGAAGATCGGGCAGCATGGTGTTGCCAAGTTCGCGCGCGATCGCGCGTCGATATGTTTCGGCCGTTACCGTCCAGTCGGTGCCGCTCTCCAGATGCGGAACCGGCGAAAGCACGTAGAACGCATCGCATCCATCCGGCGCCAGCGAAGCATCGGTCGCGGTCGGACGGTGCAGATACAGGCTGAAATCATCCGCCAGGATTTTCCGTTCGAAGATATCCGTCAGCAATTCCTTGTAGCGCGGCCCGAGCAGGATGGTGTGATGCGGCACATCCGGATATTTGCGGCGTGTGCCGAAATACCAGACGAACAAGCTCATGGAATAGCGCGCTCGCTCGATGCGTCTATCGGTCCATCGCGATCTTACCGCGGCCGGCAGAAGATGGCGGTAGGTCGACGCCGAATCGGCATTGGACACCACGACGTCGGCGAGCATCGTTTCACCGGACGCGAGGCGCACGCCGCGTGCCGCGCCATCGCTGACCATGATTTCACGAACTTCCTGATTGCAGCGGAGTGCGCCGCCCTGCCCTTCGATCAGCTTCACCAGCCCATCAACAAGACGCCCGGTACCACCCATCGCGAAGTGAACGCCCCAGCGCCGCTCCAGGAAGGCGATCAGGCAATAGATCGAGCTGGCAGTGAACGGATTGCCGCCGATCAGCAGCGGGTGGAAGCTGAACACGATGCGCAAACGATCATCCCGAAAGAATTTCGAAACCAAGCTGTAGACGCTGCGATAGCTCGAAAGCCTGATCATTTCGGGCGCAATCTTCGCCATGTCGGTCCATTTACTGAACGGAACATCGCCGAGTTGTTCGAACCCGACTTTGAAAATCTCCTTGCTGGCCTTCATGTAACCGTCGTAGCCATCGACATCGCCGGGTGAGAACCGCGCGATTTCCGCCCGCATCGCCGAGGGATCTCCGGAGTAGTCGAAGTGCGAACCGTCCTGAAAACGTATTCGATAGAACGGCGATACTGGCACCAGCGTCACATCGTCGGACAGTTTGCGCCCGCACAGCTTCCACAATTCTTCAAACAGAAACGGCGCCGTGACGATGGTTGGCCCCGCATCGAAGGTGAAGCCGTCCTGCCTGTAGACATGGGCGCGGCCACCGGGCGCATCGAGCTTTTCCAGCACAGTCACGCGATAACCCTTGGCGCCGAGGCGAACCGCCGCCGCCAATCCGCCAAACCCACTGCCAATGACCACCGCGTGCGGCTGGCGGCCACTTGGATGTCTCGGCGTCGGTTGATGGAAGCTGGCATCAAGCATAGTGGACACTGTAACTAATTCTTGACAGTTGCCTAGCCCATCTGTGTAAAATTCAATTTACAGAATTGGCCGCCCTCTCGTCGGCCGTGTTTGCTTGAGCTGCGTATCTCGTGATGAGATCCGCAATCAACCGCGGCTGTTCTTCGTGCGCGAGATGCCCGAGACCCGGCACGCGCTCGATCAACGCCTGCGCATAGACTTCGCGCACCCGTCGCGCGACATCAGGCGAAATCGACCGGTCATTGTCCGCCGCGACCAGTAGCAAGGTGGTCGCCAGCCGCGGTAAATCGTGCAGCAATGGCTCAAGCCGCCAGTTCGCCATCATCCGCAGAGCGGCGGCAACATGAGCGGGGCTGCGCACCAGTTTGCGATAAAGCGCGATGCCCCGGGCGTCGATGTTCGAACCGGTATTCTGGATCAGACGCTCGACGGCCCCTGCATTCGACGCTTGCCACGTGAACATGTGCGGCACCAGCGGGTTCATCACCAGCAATTTCGCCAGCGGCGAGAGCAGATGATTGGCGATACCGCCGAATGGCATGAACGCGCCGTTGAGGCTGACGAGGAGCCGCGGCGCTATTTTTCCATCAAGAGACATCCGCGCCAGGATCGCGGCACCCGCGGAATGACCAACGACAATCTCCGGCCGGACAGCGAGTGCGCGAAGAAGCTGGTTCAAATCGGATGCCATGCCCGGCAGCGAGAGCCGATGCGGCGGCGGCGATTGCGTGAAACCGTGACCGGGCAAATCCGGCGCTATCACCGCGAACCGGGTTGCCAGCAACGGCATCAACCCACGCCAGGAATGGGTGGCGGCGCCGGTGCCGTGAATCAGCAGCAGCGGGTGTCCCTCACCCATTCTTTGCACATGCCAGCGGATACCGGCGGCTTCAACGAACAGGCTGGCTTCCCGATTAGGCCAGTCATCGCCATCCCTGCTCCATGTGAGATCGGACACGGGCACGCACTATCTGGACGAAATGCCAGCCGGCACGCCGGCAAGAAACATGTCATAGGCCTTTACAAAAGCCGCCTTCGCCTCGAAGTGCGGCATCGCGCCGGTAGCAAATACCTGAATGTTCCAGTTGGCGCGACCCGCAACCAGCTTCTCGTTACTGTAGTCGACAAAATCTCCGCGATCGCCGTGCGCCATCCATACCGGCAAGGTCAGCGAAAGGTACAGCCGAATGATATCCTGGCTGAACAGATATCCCGAAACGAAATAATAGGGCGCGTGCTGAGCACCCGCTTGATGCGTCGTGAGGTAATCATAGTCCGCCAGCCCCTGATCGAACTGATCCGAGCCCCAGGTCTTCCTGAGAAAATAGCGGATACCGGCACGGCTGGTCAGAAGCCGGAAAAAACCTTCGCTCCACAGCGGAAACTCAAAGAGCGAATGCAGCCAGGGCATCGCGCGCGTACCGTCGCGCCATTTCACCGTCGCGTCACGGCTGCGAAAACCGGTGGGACTGACCAGCGCCACGCTGCGAAACCCGAGTGGCATCTCGGTGACGGCGCGCGCCAGAAATTCCGACGAGAGCGACACCGCCAGCGCGTCGATTGCGCCATGACCATGAACGCTCTGGATTTCCCCGAGCATGACCAGGATCGCGTCGGTCATCATGCGCACGGTGTAGATGCGCTTGCCGCGCTCGGAATGGCCGAACCCAGGCAGCTCCAGCGCATAAACCGTGCGACTTTGGCGGTAATGTTCGTACAGGGGGCTGATTTCGTAGGCCGAACCGGCGGCATTGATACTGTGAATCAATAGCAACGGCGGGAAATTCCCCCCGGACGCAGGCGCCGCTGAGTAATAGGTCAGGCGGCCGACCGGGCTACCGATTTCGTGACGCTGTCCGGACACCGGCGCGGGCAATTCAGCGGACCCGCGCCATGCGCCGGAACCGATGGTCGGGGCGGCTACGCTCATCGAAACATCCTTTTTCTGGCCCACCCGCATCTCACCGTGGCCAAGACCGTAGCAGCAGTGTATCAAAAACGACAACAACACTTGTCAATCAACCACGGAAACGCCGCTTGACACAGCCCCCGACTGTCAAACCTTTCGTTGAAGTCCTGTCCGGCCGCAGGCAGCCGGTGCCCCCGATCTGGATGATGCGGCAGGCCGGCCGCTATTTGCCGGAATACCGCGAAGTCCGTGCCAAAGCCGGCGGGTTCCTCGACCTGTGCTTCAATCCGGAATTCGCCGCGGAGGTAACGCTGCAGCCGATCCGCCGGTTCAACTTCGACGCCGCCATCATCTTCTCGGATATTCTCGTCATCCCCTACGCGCTCGGCCGGTCGGTGAGGTTCGAAGTCGGCGAAGGTCCCAGGCTCGATCCGCTGGATACGCCGGATAAAGTCGGAACGCTTTCGTCAACAGGCGACTTCAGCAAGCTTGAGCCGGTGTACGAAGCCTTGCGCCGCGTTCGCCGCGAACTCGACCCCAAGATTGCGCTGATCGGATTTTGCGGAGCGCCGTGGACAGTTGCGACCTACATGGTTGCCGGGCAAGGCACGCCTGATCAGGCACCGGCACGAATGATGGCCTATCGCCATCCCGAAGCCTTCGCAAAAATCATCGACACCGTCGTAGAAAACTCGATCACCTATCTGCTGGGACAGCTCGCGGCCGGGGCCGACGTGCTTCAGATATTCGATACCTGGGCCGGCATCCTGCCGCCGCGCGAATTCCAACGCTGGTCGGTCGAGCCAACCAAACGTATCGTCGAAGGCGTCCGCAAGACGGTGCCGGATGCGAAGATTATCGGGTTTCCCCGTGGCGCGGGTGCGTTGCTGCCGGGATACGTCGCGGAAACCAGCGTCGATGCCGTGAGCATCGACTGGGCCACTGAACCGTCATTGATCCGCGAGAAGGTACAAAACCGCGTAGCGATCCAAGGCAATCTCGATCCGCTCGCGCTGATCGCCGGCGGCGACGCATTGGACCGCTCGATCGATGACGTGCTTACGAATTACGCGCAAGGACGCCTGATCTTCAATCTCGGCCACGGCATTCAACCGGAGACACCGATCGCCCACGTCGAGCAGATGGTGAAGCGCGTGAGAGCCTATAGGAGCTGAGCCATATTCTAACGTAGTCCTGGGAGGATAGAGCATGCCACGCAACATTTTGATCCTTGGCGCTTCATACGGATCTTTGCTCGCGACAAAGCTGCTGATGGCAGGTCACAATGTGACTTTGGTGTGCCGGAAGAATACGGCAGAACTCATCAATCGCGATGGTACCGCAGTTCGTATCAAGCTGCGTGACGAGGCGTCGCATCGGGCGATCCTGTCACGCGATCTGCCCGGGATCTTGGACGCGACTTCACCGGCAGACGTTGACCTTTCTCGCTACGATCTGGTTGGCCTTGCGATGCAGGAGCCGCAATATACCAACCACACAATCCGCGTCCTGATGATCAAGATCGCCGAGGCGAAACTGCCTTGTCTTTCGATCATGAACATGCCGCCCTTGCCTTATCTCAAACGGATCCCGGCACTGGCTGAAATGGAACTCGAGGAGGCATATACCAATGCCTTGGTTTGGCAACGGTTCAAGCCGGGACTGGTGTCGCTCTGCTCACCCGACCCGCAAGCCTTCCGTCCGCCGGAAGAGCCGGCGAATGTACTTCACGTCGGCCTGCCAACAAACTTCAAGGCAGCGATATTCGCCGATGAAGCACATAACCGGCTGCTTCGGGAGCTGGAAGCGGACATCGACGCGGTCAGACTGGATGGTCAGGACGTTCCGGTAAAACTCAAAGTGTTCGATTCGCTGTTCGTTCCACTGGCCAAATGGTCGATGCTATTGACCGGGAATTACCGGTGCATCACGCCTTACGAACCGCAATCGATCCGCGACGCGGTGCACGATGATCTGGAACTCTCGCAGTCCATCTATGATCATGTGGACGCCATCGCTCGGCGTCTGGGGGCTGACCCGACGGACCAGGTGCCTTTCGAGAAATATGCCAAAGCGGCGGAAAGCCTTCTCAAACCATCGTCGGCCGCGCGAGCTGTGGCAAATGGAGCGCCATTCATTGAGCGGGTCGACCTGTTGGTAAAATTGATTTCCCATCAGCTTGACATGCCCAATGCCGAGATCGATCACACGGTCCAGGTCGTGGATCAAAAACTGAATGAAAGAATCGTGGTGGGCGGATCCGGCGCGCCGTGACGTGCGCCGGCATGGCGCGCCCGCCCCGCGAAGCGACCTAGCTCACGCTCGCCAGAACCGCTCTCGACAACGCCGCGGCATCGGCATGCGGCAGAGGCAGATAACGCGCGCCCATCTCCGAGGCGAGTTGAGCGCCGGCCGGTCCGGGACGCGGCGACGTATCGACCAGCACCGCCGTGATCTCGGCCGCTCGCAATAACCGCGCGACACTCATCGCATCTTCCTCAGCGCGTGGCCGTCCCTGCCCGCCATCGCGCGCAATGTTGGCCCGGCCGTCGGTCAGAAGAATGACCGTCGGCGTCTGACCCTTTCGGCGAATTAAGTCTGCAAGCGCGAACGCGGCATCAAGGCCCGCTGCGAGCGGCGTGCCGCCGCCACCCGGCAAACCGGCAAGACTCCGCTTGGCTCGCGCCAGCGAACGCGTCGGGGGCAGTAATAATTCCGCAACACTGCCGCGAAATGCGATCAGCGCCACTTGATCACGGCGAACATAGCAATCCGCTAACAGCAACTCGACCGCGCCCTTTGCTTCCGCGAGCCGATGCAGCGCTGCCGAACCGGAGGCATCCACCACAAAGATGGTAGCCGTTTCGCTGCGCTGCTTGAAGCGTGTGATGCGAAAATCGTCCTTTCGTACCAGTACACGCGGCCGCGCGGCGCCATCACCGGCCTTCGCCGCTTCACGCCGGCGCAACGGTTGCCAAGGTGCGGCTGCGCGCAGCGTCTCGATCAGATTAAGCTTGGCGCCGGCGCGCAAGTCGCCTCGCAGGACACCCGCAGGACGCCCACGTTGACTGGATTTTTGAAGCATTCCCGCTTTGCCCGGAGAACGAGCACGCGATCGACCGGACGACGCTCGCAACGCCAGGAGGACATCAGGCGGCAGCGCCGCCGCAACCGCGGCGAGGATAACCTCGTCCAGTGCACGGTCGATGTCGGGCGCTTTCTGCTCGTTCTCATTCTCGTCGGATGCATTCGACGGTGGTTCGGGCGGCTGCTCTCGTTGCTCGGATTCATCCAACTGCGGAAAGACCAGCGCCCGCGGCGCCAGCACCAGACGTGCGGCCATGGCAATGTCTTGCTGCTCGACTTCCGCATTCCCCCCGAGCGCGGCACTGGCGCGGGCGACCCGTAACGCTAGTAGCGGCGCACGCAACGAGATAATGCCAAGCGCGCCGGAGGCGGCGCAAATTGCGTCGACCTGTTCTTCGGTAACCTTGAGAGACCGCAACCGTTCACGGGCCGCCAAAATTTGGTTGCCATCTATGACGATCTCATCCGCCTCGCGAAGCGAAATCTCATTCAGGTCGAGCAGAAACGCCAGACGATCGCGCAACGAGGCCGGTGCAGCTTCGTCTTGCAGACCCTCGTCCAGCGCCACGACGCCAAAACTGGCCGGCATCCGCAACGAAAGACCATCCCGCTCTACGATGGCTTCCTTCTGGTCCATCGCGGCAGTGATATGCACAGTCGTTGAAGACGACAATCGCTCGGCCATCGCGAGCATGAGCACTCCACCGTCGGCTTCCGCAAGCAACCCGCGTTCTGCGACCGGGCGCCCCGCCAGCAATGTTGCATTGAGATCAAGGCCGCCGAGCAGGCGGCCATCGGCAATATGCACGGGCAAATGCTTCACTTGCCGCGACGGCGATAACGCTGCGCGAAGTATCGCAAGCCAGCAATCCCGCACCGGACCCGCACGCGATCGCAGAAGAACGCCGGCGGTGCCAGGCGGATCGACGGCAAATAGCTGTGCAGCGATAACCGCGTCAAACCATGCGGGTACGGGGTTCATCCGAATACTTCGGTAATGGCACGATCGACGCGGACGCTGGAACCTGCATCGTCAAGCGGATTACGGCGCAAGCGATGACGCAGCGCCGACGGCGCAACCCGGCGCAGATGATCGTCGGTGACGGTCTTCGCGCTTTCGAGCGCAGACAACGCCCGCGCCGCACGCATCAAGGTCAATTCACCGCGCAGACCGTCGGTACCGAGTGTCATGCAAAGTTTTGCAGCGCGCTCCAGCGCCGCATTCGAGACGGCGACCGATGGCAGGAGGTCACGAGCCGACGTAATTTTCTTGCGCAGCCTGGTCTCTTCCTTGGCCCATTTCGCGACGAAGGCAGCCGAATCGCTTTCAAACTCATCGCGACGACGCACGACCTCGATCCGGCTCGGGAGATCGTCGGGTGTCTTCACCTCGACCGACATCCCGAAGCGATCCAGCAATTGTGGACGTAATTCGCCTTCTTCAGGGTTGCCCGTGCCGACTAGAACAAACCGCGCCGGATGGCGGATACTCAATCCTTCGCGCTCGACGACATTTTCGCCCGACGCAGCGACATCGAGCAGCAGGTCGACGAGGTGATCTTCCAGCAGATTGGCTTCATCGATGTAGAGAAAGCCGCGATGCGCCCGCGCCAGCAATCCCGGCTCGAACGCCTTCTCGCCGCGGGCCAATGCGCGTTCGAGATCAAGCGCGCCGACCACACGATCTTCGGTCGCGCCGAGGGGCAGATCGACCACAGGCACCGGAACTTGCGCGGATTTCAAGGCACCTTTGGTCTTGCGGGCGCGGCATTCATCGCAAAATTCCGCTGGAAGATCCGGATTGCAATTATATCGACAGCCAACGACGACCTTCATCCTGGGGAGCAACGCCGCCAGCGCGCGCACGGCGGTAGATTTACCGGAGCCGCGATCGCCGAAGGCAAGCACGCCGCCCACCCTGGGATCGACGGCCGCAATCAGCAGCGCGAGTTTCATCTCGTCCTGGCCGACGATGGCTGAGAATGGAAAAGAGATAGCCATTTTATGCCTTCATGGCTCGGGCCGGGTGCGGGCGATGATGTGCGCCGCGCCCTTATCCAGTAGATCAAGGCCGACGGCGCGGCCGAGTTCCCGCGGGCGATCGGCCGGACCGGCACGCGTAACCTCGATAAACTGCCCTCCCGCTTCATCCAGGACCGATGCGGTCAGCGACATCTCCGCGCCCCGGATCGTGGAATAGGCAGCGACCGGAGAATTGCAGTGGCCATTGAGCACCCAAAGTACCTCGCGCTCGGCGTCACAGCTCAGGTGCGCAGCAGGATCGTCAATCAAACCCAGATAGGTTCGCGTGCGCCAATCGGAAACTGCGCATTCGACCGCGACGATGCCCTGCCCTGCCGCCGGCAACATCTCGTGTGGTGAAAAATCACAGGCGATGCGATCCGCGAGCCCGACGCGCTCAAGTCCGGAACGCGCCATAATGAGCGCATCGGCTGGACCGACCTCACCACCGCCGGGGAGCCGTTGCAGTTCGTGATTATCCAGCTTGCGCGTTCTTGTGTCAGCCGCTCCCCGAAAATGGATCACCTCGATCTCCGGAAACAGCCGCCGCGCATAGGCCGCCCGACGAACCGCATTGGTGCCGATCTTGAAGCCTTTGCCGCGTGACCTCTTGATATCCTCAAGCGAGACACCGGCCCGCAGCACCAGCGCATCGGTCGGTGGATCACGAGCCAGGGTCGCGCCGATCACAAGCCCCGGCGTGTCCTCATTGCCAGGCATGTCCTTGAGCGAATGCATTGCGGCGTTGAGCTTTCCCGACCTGACAGCGGCTCGAATTTCCGCGACGAAAGCGCCACCCTTGCCGCCATGCTTCAAAAGCTTGCTGGTCTGGTCGGTATCGCCGACTGTTTCGAACTTGACGATCTCAATATCGAGATCGGGCGCAGCCCGCGACAAACGCCGCGCAATGTCCTCAGTCTGGGCAATCGCCATCGTGCTCTTGCGCGTACCGATACGCATCGAAACTGCCACTACCGGCGCTCCATTCGATACCCGCGCGAAGGCTCGCGCCGATTTCCTCGGAGACAGATTAGGACCAGCCGCCGTCGAAATGCAAATCGATGTCTTGCATTGCGCTGCAAAACGAGCGCGATGAGGCGACCTGCACACTCTATATATGCGCGAGAATTTTTAAACCGCATCTGCCTCATCCTGGATACGGAACTTGAGTCGTTGGAATGTTTCGGCTTCTGTCTGACGCGACAGAGTGATAGTCGTGACTGAGCGCGTATTCCAAATCGAGAAAACGCAATGACCGCAGAGGTCTTGATCGGGGATGGTGAAGCGGCACGCCTCGTGCCGCATCCGCTGCGGGCCGCGGTCCTTGGCGAAGTGCATGCGCGCCCCTTCACACCGATCGCGGTACCATCACGTATCCTGCATTTTGCGTTCGACACCTCTGGTGTGCGGGCGCAGACAGATCGCGCCAATCTTGTTGCATTCTGTGCATCACGGGGATTGGCGGCCCCAACGCCCGCCGAAAAACATCATCGGGCACCGTTCGGGACTACGATTCTGCGCTGGGAGCAGCATTCGGAATTCACGACCTATACCTGGGAAATGCCATCTGATCCCGCCGCGTTCCCTTTTCATCCGGACGCCGCTTCACTGGCATCTCCGATGCGGCTCGTGCCGCAACCCGGGCCGTTGCTGGTCGCGGTCGATCTTCATTTGCTTGCTGAGGAAACGCCACGTACGTCGCCGGAGCGACTGTTCGACAATGCGAGCCTTGCGGTTGCCGAAAACTCCGATGGCGCCGCGATCTACGCCACCGACTTCCAGCCCGGTCCATCGGGCTTCGTGCGCATCCTTGTCGCCGATCGCAACATGTCGGCGGAACGAGCAGGCGCGCTGGTGCAACGCGTCATCGAGCTCGAAACCTACCGGACCCTCGCCCTACTTGGCCTGCCGGAAGCGCAACGGCTCGCGCCCATGATAGCAGGTTCCGAACGACGCCTTGTCGAAGTCACCGAGCAAATGCGCCGAGCCGGCGATCTCGCAAGCAACCATCGACTGCTCGATGAATTGACCGCTTTGGCCGCTGAGGTGGAAGCAGGCGCTGCCGCGAGCGTGTTTCGCTTTGGCGCGAGTCGTGCTTACGAAGAAATCGTCGAACAACGTTTGCAGACCATCGGCGAGCGCAAGGTCGGTGGTTTACCCACATGGTCGTCATTCTTGGCGCGGCGCATGAAGCCGGCATTGCGAACCTGCGTCACGATCGACGCTCGGCAATCGAGCCTGTCGCTGAAACTGGCGCGAGCCGCCAATCTCTTGCGTACCCGCGTCGATGTTGAACTTGAACAACAAAATCAAGACCTTCTGAAATCCATGAATGCACGGACGCGACTGCAATTGCGGTTGCAAACGACAGTGGAAGGCCTGTCCGTCGCCGCGATCACATATTACGTGGTCGGCCTTTTCGGTTACCTGGTGAAGGCTGCCCACGATAGCGGCAGGATGGAGATAGAGCCCAGCATCGTCACGGCGGCATTCGTCCCGGTCGCCGCGTTTGCGATCTGGTGGACGGTGCGCAGCATCCGCAAGAGACACATCGCGGGCGAGGATTGATGTTTTCAAAACTCAGCGTCGCAATCGTTTCAGTCATTGCGATTGCCGTGGCACTTTTTGAACTACACAGCGCCAGCGACGGGCTGAACATCGTCAGGACAAAGGTCGGAGAAACGCCGGTCACCGTCTTTCAATCCAGCGCGAAATCAACTGCCCCTGTCGTCATTATCGCACACGGGTTTGCCGGTTCACAGCAGTTGATGCAGCCCTTCGCCGAAACTCTTGCCCGGAACGGCTATATTGCCGTTACCTTCGATTTCCTGGGTCACGGCCGCAATCCGGTTCCGATGCGCGGCGATATAACTGAAGGCGAGACCATTACAGCGGAGTTATTGAAAGAGTTGGATCAAGTCGCGACATATGCGCGAACGTTACCCCGCAGCGACGGACGACTCGCTGCGCTCGGCCATTCCATGGCTTCCGACATTGTGGTGCGATTTGCGCAAGCCCATCCGGACGTGTCGGCTACCGTCGCTGTGTCGGTTTTTTCACCCGTCGCTACCGCGACTACACCGCGCAACCTGATGGTGATCGTCGGCGCGCTGGAGCCGTCGATGCTGAAGAACGAAGGCCTGCGCATCGTCAATCTCGGCGCCGGCGGAAACGCCGTTGCCGGCGAGACCTACGGCAATTTCTCCGACGGCACCGCGCGTCGACTGGTGCTGGCCCGTGGCGTCGAGCACATCGGCGTACTTTACAGCCGTGACAGTCTGGAACAGTCGCTGCAGTGGATGAACGCCACGTTCGGCCAGCAGGGATTTGATTTCATCGACCGTCGCGGGCGGTGGCTGGCGCTGGCATTTCTTGGCATCATCGCGCTGGCCTGGCCGTTGTCTTCCCTGTTGCCCGCCGCGAGCGAAATACCCATCGGCGTAAATCTATCCTGGAAGCCGCTATTGATCACGACCTTTGCACCTGCGTTTCTGACACCACTGATGTTGTGGAAGATGCCGACTGACTTCCTGCCGATACTGCTCGGTGATTATTTGGCGCTGCATTTCCTGCTGTATGGCGCCCTGACATTGGGGCTGCTTTGGATGCTCGCAACGCCGACGAAAGTGCCCGCTTTCGCCGCCACCTCATGGCGAAGCATCGCAATCTCCGCCGTCGCAATCGCCATCTACAACATAATCGCCTTCGGCGCTCCGATCGATTCTTACGTGTTTTCCTTCCTGCCGATTCCGCCACGTATTCCCCTGATGGCGGTCATCGCCTGCGGAACCCTCATTTATTTTATCGCCGACGAATGGTCGACCCGCGGCGAAGATGCCCGGCGCGGCGCCTATCCTCTCACGAAATTCGGCTTCCTGTTGTCGCTCGCCATCGCGGTCGCGCTTAATCCGATGAAGCTCTTCTTTCTGGTCATCATTGTGCCGGCTATTCTTCTTCTATTTCTCGCATTCGGTCTGATCAGCCGCTGGAGTTACAAGGCCACACGCCATCCATTGCCTGGCGCGATCGCCAACGCCGCGGTTTTTGCATGGGCGATCGCGGTGACATTCCCGATGATCGTCCGATGACCCGGTCTATCCGGCAACCAGGGAGTTTCGTTCGATGTTAATCCCGAAACGCACCGTACCTGCCGGCGGACAAGAATCCGTCTGGGATTACCCCAGACCGCCGCGCCTGGAAACGGTCGGCGAGCGATTGCGCGTGAAATTCCATGGCAAAGTTATCGCCGATACCGTTGCAGGCTACCGGGTGCTCGAAACCAGCCACCCGCCTGTCTATTACATTCCGCCTCAGGACTTAGCTCAGCAATATCTGCTGGCCGCGCCGGGAAGTTCCTGGTGTGAGTTTAAGGGCCATGCCAAATACTGGTCGCTCGATGCGGACGGCGTACGCGCCGAAAACGCCGCATGGAGTTATCCCACGCCATCACAGGCCTTTGCGGGTATCGCTGGCTATTTAGCGTTTTATGCTTCGCGCGTTGATGAATGCTGGGTCGGCGAAGAGCGCGTACAACCGCAGGAAGGAGATTTCTATGGCGGCTGGATCACGTCGCGCGTCGTCGGACCGTTCAAGGGCGCCGTTGGAACGCGGGGATGGTAGATCGCAGCGATCCTGCTTCGCCGGTCTGGGCGCCGCCAGTGGCGGAAGCCATACCGCGCGGTCTCTGCACTGATTGTGGCGTTTCACGCTCCAGTGACCCCAAACAATGTGGCCAAGCCTGCCAGTTCATCAAACCGGATTATGCTGCGCTTGAACGTCGCGTTCACGGCCGTGCCCGCGATCCCGAGCGAACCGACGAGGTGTTCTTTGGCCCGTTTCGCCGCATGGTGCGCGCGTCGTTGACGCCGCCACGCGAAGGCGCGCAGTGGACTGGTATCGTAACGCGCATCGGTGAACGCCTGCTGGAAACAGGCGCGGTCGATGCCGTCTTGACGATGGCGCCGGATCCCGACGACAAATGGAAACCGGTGCCGGTTCTGGTCACCTCGGCGGAAGGCATGGCTCAGTGCCGCGGCATGCGGATGGGTTACGCGCCCTTGCTGGCATTATTGGAACCCGCGCGAGCACGAGGCTTCAAACGTCTCGCAGTGATCGGCATTCCCTGTCAGGTCTATGCGTTGCGAGCGCTGGAATCGAAGCTCGGCTTTGAGAAGATTTTTGTTATAGGGACCCCCTGCTCCGACAACACGACAACCGAAAACTTTCACCAGTTTCTCAATCTGCTTGCTGACGACCCCGACACCATCACCTACCTGGAGTTTCGCGCAGACTATCATGTTGAGCTTCGTTTTCGCGACGGTAGCGTCAAGGAAATTCCGTTTCTGCAGCTCCCGATCTCCAAATTACCGCCGGATTTCTTTCCAATGACGTGTCGCACCTGTGTCGACTATACCAATGTGCTGGCCGATATCACGGTAGGCTACATGGGTGGCCAGGGCGAGCAGTGGCTGCTGGTGCGCAACGAACGCGGTGAAGAATTGCTTGCCCTGCTCGGCGATGAGGTCAAAACATCTGAACCCGGCAGTGCCGGCAAGCGCGCGGGACCGGTAAAAGGATTTCTCAAAAACGTCGAACTCGCCGCGGGCGGACTTCCGCTGCGAAGCATGCCGAACTGGTTACGGCCGATCGTCGGCTGGCTCATGCCGAAAATCGGGCCCCGCGGCCTCGAATTTGCGCGTGCGCGCGTCGAGATGAAAGCCGTCGAAACCGTGTTGCACCTGCGCCGGCAATATCCGCAGCGCATGAAAAATATGGTGCCGGAGCATATATGGACGCTGGTCAAGCCATACGGCATCGAGCCTCGGAGTGAAGAACGACTGTGACGGGTCGGTTCATTGAATAGCTCGCGGGAACAAGTGCTGTTTGCCTCCGTTGATTGACGCTACGCCCATCATGTGTCCTCGCAACGAGGCCATGGCGTTTCACGGTTACTGCGGGAGGCCATTTTGGACTCTGACATCCTGAATCATTTGAAATCGCTGCACACGAGCAGCGTCGATGCCCGTAACGGATATCAAGAAGCGCTTGAGGACGCCGATGGCAAGGGAATGACGCCGTTATTTCGCGACATGATCGCGTTGCACGAAGCCAACTCCAGCGAACTTGGACGGCTCCTGGTGGAAGCTAATGAAATCCCGGATGAAAGGGGTTCATTCATGACAATGGTTCACAAAACCATCATGGACATCAGGTCGTTGTTCAACGGACTTGATGAAAGCGTCCTGCCCGGATTAATCGATGGCGAAAACCGCAACATCTCGAAATATGACGACATCCTCAAAGACGCGAAACTGCCCGCCGACATCGCCACCGTATTGGCAGCACAACGCGACAGGATCATGCAAAAAGTCACGCAGATGGAAGCGCGGAAATTTGCCGCCGCCCGTGCTCCTTGATAATCGACGCCAAAAAATAAATCTGATCGAGGAGCATGCTCCTCGACCGGAAGTTGCACGTTTTTTATTTTGACTGCGTGGCAGATCCGCTTTCAGAACCCACGCCGGTATCGGATGACGTCGGTGCGGCCCGCACGTCGGGTGCGGGATTGGCTGGTTGATAGGGCTTTGGCTGGTTAGCTGAACCCGCAGGTTGCGCCATACCTGTGGTTTGCCCTCCGACCGGAGTCGTCATCTGCGCCGTTTCGAACTTCGACTTGCCGCTATAGCCAGTCGCCAGCAAACCCATCACAGCAAGCGCGAGTACCGCGAAGCCGATCAATTCAGGTCCCGCGCCACTCGGCGCCGCGCCGTTTCTTGGTCCGGTGCCTTCAAGGGCGTCCGCGGCAATCTGCGATTTGTCCGAGAGCGCAGGAAGTAGATAAATGCGCCTGCAATGATGAAAACGGTTGCGGCTAACGTGAAAAACATCAGCCAGCTAACGGGATTATCGCCCTGCATTTCAGCCTCCATTTGTCAATACGAGGTGACAATGCGGGCCCGACCAGATTGTTCCGGCGGGTTAAAACTCCGCCCAAATGACAAATTTCGGGAAAATTAGGGAATTGCACTCGGAAAATTGTCATGTAAGATTGACAATCAATTTTGTCATAAATTCGTTGGAGGATCCATGGACGACGCAGAATCGGTCCTTAAGAAAACCGAAGACAAGATCAAAGACGCAGCCAAAGCGGTCGAAGATTTTGCCGACGAAGTTGCCGCCCCAGAAACGCCCGTTGTCGTTATTCCGGAACCAGGTGCACCGGCGTCTGGGACGTCTTCGGACAGCAAGAAGGGCGGCTAGGTCACATGACCGACGCGTCACCGATAGCGTCCAGCCAGGGAGAACTGCAACGCCTTCTAGTAGGGATGGCCAAAAAGGAGGAAGGCGCCTTTGAAACGCTTTACGCCGCAACCAAGCGCAAGCTCTTTTCGACCGCGATCTTGATCGTCAAGCATCGGCATCTCGCGGAGGAAGCGGTTCAGGAGGCCTATGTCCGCATCTGGCTCAACGCAGCATCGTACAAGCGGCCCCTCGGATCCCCGATGAACTGGATGATCACGATTGTCCGAAATCTGGCGATCGACATGACGAGAAAGACGGTTTGGGAAATTCACCCCGAGGAATCGGTTTGGCTTGGCTTCCCTGCGGATGCGCCGACTGCTCTCGATATATTGGAAGATCAGAGCACGGCCTTCAGCCATCGACTCAATGTTTTGTACGCATTGCGGACGCTCGACCCAACGCAGCGTCACCTCATCATCGCGGCCTACATTCGTGGCGAAAGCAGAAAGCAGCTTTCGGAACGTTACGGCGTGCCCGTGAACACGATCAAAACCTGGATAAGACGCGCGCTATTGGAAACACGGGAGAGTATGCGGAATTCGACCAACGCGGCATCTTGAAGGCGCAGATATCTGAAGGACGATCTCAACAATTTAAAAAACGCAATATCGCTATGGTTCGCCGCCGTCGGCGCCATCGTGACAGCGTTCACGTTGGCATACGTCGCTCACTACGACTTCGGTATCTCTCGACAGGAGATTCGTTTACTCGCCATGATAGCGGCGGCCGTGATCGGGCTGCTATTGGTCATAGAATTTCTCGGCAAGGGACTTCTGAAGTCCAAGTAGTTCTCCTCGAAATACGCTGTCATCGTATGGACGCCATGCGACGGTTGATGAAGTTCATGCACACGATGGGCGCGATCGGCCTCATGGGCGCGATGGCGTGTCTGCTCGTGTTGCTCAGCTTTACTCCCGCACCGGCGTCGCTTTCGCAATATGCTTTGATGCGCGCCGCGATGGGTGGCATCGCGACCTGGATATTTCGCCATCCCGCATCCACCCCGTCGCCGTCAGCATCCTGTGGAACGACGAACGCGGCAGTTGCCTCTTCGGCATGATCGACAGTGGGAAAGGGGCAGGACGCGTCGGAAAAAGATCTATTCCTCTGAGTCACTGGGACTGCCTGCCACCATCGTCGGCAATTGGGATGCCTTTCAGCGCGGTTGGCGGCACGGTCTTCTCGCCGCTGCCGCTGCTGGGCCTCTGCGATCTTCTGGACGAAGGCGTGGAGGACACTCCTGCGAGCCTGCGCTGAGACCTCAAGGAAAGTCGGACATCTCGAACCTGAGCTACCGTTCGGCCGCAATCAGGTTCGAATTTTAGGTCGCAAATCCCGTTAGGAGATGGCAAGTTAGGTTCGCCACGGTGCTCCACCGTGGTGCTCCACCGCAAAAAGCCGGCGGTTCGAGAAACGCCTATTTTTGAAGGACTTCTGCGTTGTCCACATTGGATGGCGGAGAGAGTGGGACTCTCCACCCCCTTTTGCTGCCTACCTACGAATATTGCTCTTTGCGCTTTGCGAGCGCCCTCTGCAGCTTTACGTCCTGAGCTCGCTGATCGTCGCGCCAGGCGGAAACTGTTCTCAGATCGCCGCATTCTGCTTTTCGCTTCGCTCGGATCAAAATCAACGCAAGCCGCCAAATTTGCTTGCTCGACAGTTTTTGAATGATCTCCGATTGTTCTTCCGAGATAAATTTCGGCCCGTAGCGCGACGAGACGTCCTTCTTGGTCGAGTGTCCAAAGACAACAAGCCGCGAGCGCTCGCTGAGACCTTTAAGGTCATCTAGAAATCCCTTGAAGGTATGCCTGCCTGAATAATTGACAAGGCCAGCACGATCCATCCCCAGCTTCTCGATGCCGTAGGTGAAGGCCTTGGTCAGGACGTGGCTCCACTTAATCTCGCCAGTGTTCTTGACGTAGACTTTCCAATCGGGAAATAGCCATTCCTCATGGGCTTCGATTTCGATGTCGTCGAGTTGCTCCGCGGATAGCTTTTGGCGTCCGCCGAGCTCGGCCACTTTGCGATCGATGAAGGCAGCCACTATGGCGTCCCGACGCTCTAAGATGCCGAGCCTTATGATGAGCCCGTGGATCGTGACCCAGCGAAAGGCACTCGCCGACTTGCCGCGGGTACCGCCTGTCTGCGGATCGAACCGGTGTTTTTCCTGCTGTTCGATGGACAGGGGGGCATAGCGGAAGTGCAGCTTACCGTACAGTTCCAAGATATCCCGGCAGCGAAGTTGTGCGATTTCCGAGGGACGCATGCCGCAGAGAACCTCGATCAGCTCGGCCCAATAGAAGTAGTCCTGAACGAAAGCGGTACCTGGCGTCCAGCGCCGGGCAATGCCATGGCAGCCTGTGAACGGAGGCGAAGCGAAGAATTTGTACAGTTCGTCGGGCTTGAACGCATCCCGCTCCGCGGCCGGAGGATTATATTTCGAGCTCGATTCGAAATTTGGTGCGGGCTCATAGGCAAACCAATGCTCGATAGCGAATTTCCAAAAGGTGTTCAGGCCGCTTTCGTAGCGGCCGATGAGCGTGGTCTCGCTGACACGCTTTAGCTTGATGGCTTTTCCCTTTTTCTCCACCGTCCAGCCGTTCTTGGCAGCCCATTGCCAACGGAAATAGAGGCTACGTTCTGACGGCGCGAATCCCAGCGGTGTAGGGATCGCAGGTAGCGCCCTCTTGACCTTGAGCAGATGTTCGCCATTGAAGTCGAGCATCACCGGATCGCCCAGCAGTTCGATTACAAATCGCACCACCGGTTCAATATCGCTGTCGGCGCGACGGTCGCCGTCCTGCTGCTCGCGGGCGTCGAGGAATTCCTTTAAGACTTCGGACATCGTTCGACGGGTGTAGCGATCCACGGAAGCGGCGGCCGCCGCCGGTGGCCGGAAGTCGGGTGCAGCAGGCGCGGCATGTCCCGTGGGCGGTGGAGCGGGCGAAGCTACGGCCGCGTACAGCGCGCGTTTTTCCTCAATTCGGGACAAGACGGTCGACGATTTTTCGCGCTCATTGTTCGCACGTGAGTTTTCCCTGACCAGAGCGACAAAGTGCTCGTCCCACCCCGGCACCACCTGGTCAGGCTTGCGCCCACCAAGGCGCACCCGATACTGCGCCTCGAATGCGACCCCCTGGAACGCTGCGCGATCCACCCGGTCTTCCTCGCCGCACACTGGCTCGACCGCCAGCGCCTGCAGCCTGGGCCACAGCGCGAGTAAAGCCGATTCAGGATCTTCCGCCACTTTCACACTGAGCATCCACGACGCAATTCTGGCTGCCCGCAGCTTGGCGGTTTTATAGTCCGCAGTGCGCAGGCTGATCCGAAAAGCTGACCCGGATTTTGGGGAGAGGCAAGCGGGCAGGCGCGCTCTAAACAGATATCTGCCGTCGCGACGAGAGATGAACGCTGAGCGTGACAACGAAAAACTCCACTGTGTCCAAGCCATGAGACACAGGTCACTCCGCCTCGGCGGAATGAGCCATTTCCGTTGAATTCATTGATGAATTTTGGCAGTTTGGAGCTGCCTAGCTAGTGGTAGCGAGAGAGGGACTCGAACCCCCGACCCCAGGATTATGATCCCCGGAGTCTAAGCTAGGGCTGGCGTGCCCTCGAAACGCTGCTTGGCAGGATCCTTCGTCTTCCCCGCCTTCGATGTTGCCAAAGCGAGCTTTCGCAACTCAACTGCCTTCACCAACCGCGGATCCTTCTTTGCAGTTTCATATTCCGGCAACACCGCCTCCATCCACTTCAACATGCCTTCAGCCTTGAATACAACGCGGTCGGCGGCGCTGTAGACAGATTGCGTGATGGCAGCGACCTCGCGCGACATCTTGTCCGCACCGGTTACGCGATGGTCCAAGAGCGCGGACGCATACGCACCTTCGCCGAAATTCTCAAAGAAGCTCGTGACGGATCGACGCTCGTCGTGGGGGCCAATCCTGTTAGGTAGCCCCACGACAGTCAGGAGATCCGGCCATCCCGGTTTGCGACCAGCTAAAGCATCAAGGGCGTGATTGAGAGATGAAGGCGTGATTGCCTTGTCTAAGTGTGCGGGAACAGCGCTATCGCGCCCCTTCTGGGCGAAGGCTCGCACGAGGTATTTATTGCGGTCCTGGGGAAACGCCCAGGTTGAGACCGCACCCAATTGTTTTTTCGAGTAGCGGCCTACCCTCTCAAGGATGTCGATCGCAATCGGCGGAACGCTCAATTTGATTTCGCGCTTATTTTTTACCTCATCCGGCTTCCAGGTATATACGCGCCAACCGACACGCTCTGGAGCGGGATCTGGAACCCAGCGATCGGAGGCCAGGGCAAGCATATTCACCAGGGCGGAGCTGCGTTGCGGGATCATCCAAGAAACCTGCAAGGCGCCAAGGACCGCATCGTTATTATTGCCTCCCAGCGGCCTAACAGCCTCCAAAAGAGCAATGAGCATCCCGATCTGCGCCGGGGTAAGATAGCGTCCGGAGCGATCTTCCATTTCGTACTCGTGGGATAATGCCTCCCACCAAGTCGCCGTCGGCTCAAGGCCTGTAAAGCGCCGCTTATGCTTGAGACCCCAGCGCATGACGCGCTTTGCTAGATCCGCATATTTTGCTGCAGCTGAAGGACCCGATCCACTGTTGTCGATTAAATCACGAACCTCTTCAAGATCCTCAAGGCGAAGCTCCTTTACATAGCGGTTCTTGAGCACGGCGTTTTCGGGGCGATCGCGCAACCGGGTCTCGAGTTCGAGAATCGACGGAGGCGCAAGACGCAACTTGGGCGGTTCACTGCCCGCGCCATCTTTAGAGCCTCTTCTTGTGCGCCGTGCGTACTGATTGATCAGGGTTTCGAACGTCCACAGTTCAGCCTTTACTGCTTCAGCGCGATCAACCGCGACAGCAACGGATCTCTCGTCGCCACCCATCAGCCTCGTTTCGATAACCGCGTCCGGATCCCGTCCGTTCCGGATGGCAAATATCGCCTCAGCGGCGATTTTCTTTACCTGGGCGAACTTGAAGTTCCTCACAGCGCCAAGCCGTCGTTTTACGACCGTGGATTTTACTCCTCGGACACGCGTGCGGGCTTGAATATAGTAGGCGGCCTCCCCGCCCCTGACTCGGACGCTTAGACCCCTGGGATTTTCGATAGCGAACTGACACTCTTCGCCGGAGTCCCGCTTTTCCTCGGCATCTCGCAACAGGTCCGTTGTTAGTACATACCGCTTACTTGCCATTTTTAGGCTCTCTGGGGATACACTGGGATACTGAGATATGGAGTTCCGAGGTCCGTCCTGCAAGCGGTCATTTCACCAATGGGAAATAACCTATTATACTGTCAACAGATTTTGCGATATTTAGCTTTTCAAGCGATACCTTGTTTACAGGCAATAGGTTTTGTAAACCGAAGGTCGGGAGTTCAATCCTCTCAACCGGCACCACCAATCCGCCAACGCAGCTTTGGCGCGCCAACCGCCAACCGGATCAGCGCTCTTGACGAAGCTGCTTTCCGGGTCAGAATGGTCGACCAGCTGAATCGGAGCCGCCCATGAAATTTTTCATTACCGCGCTCGATACGTCAGGAATCATCACGCTACGCAGGGATTCCGTGCCTGCCGCGATGAAGAAGGCCACCGAACTGTTGTCGGACGGATGCTTGAACGTTGAAATCATCACACCGGACGGGGCCGCCTACAGTCCCAGCCAGTTTGAGCAACTGCGGGAACAGGTCAGGGCCTAGTCGCTCGCGCCGCGGCCGCAACATCGCGGTCCCATCGCGCCGGGTGCCGCGGCCGGCACTGCCGCGCCGATCCGGTCCGCAATCCATCATATTTTCAACGGTTTCCGCTCGGTTCCGGATTTCGCCGATTCGAGTTCCGCGGGTTCCGGCATGGCCCCATGTTCGAAAGTTCGAGCGCTCAGGCGTTGTTCCCGGAAGGGAACATCATGCCAGATTACCGAGCCTATCTGATCGATTCCAATGACCGCGTGATTTCGCGCAAGGACCTGGTCGCGCCAACCGACGAGGCTGCGCTGGAAACCGCCCGGCAATATGCCGACGGCACCGACGTCGAGGTATGGCAACGCGCCCGCAAAGTGGGACGGCTCGGCAAAACCAACCCGAACCCACATTCATGATTCGTCTGGTCCAGACCAAAGCTCGCAAGTGCGTCATCCCAAAGCCGATGCCCGACGCCAACGAAAACCGCCGCGTCACGTCGCGCCCGCGGCGGCGTCATGGCGGCGGCTACCGGCCGCGGCCCGGCGATCGATTCAGTTCTGTTAAAATTGACGCGGTGAGTAACCTTCATCGGCAAGGTTAAAAGTAGAGCGCGATTGTGCTCTCGCGTGCAGGCTGTATGGCTTTTGCATGTCCTCGTCATTCCACAACGCCGACAAAAGCACCCACCGCAGGGTCATGCTGGTAGGGCTGATGTTCTGTGCGCTGTTTGTGGCCTTCAGCTTCTTTGCGCGCGAGCAGCCGCAGAACAGCTACGTTCTGCAGAAGGCGGACCGGCTGGTTCGCACCGCCGGCGCGCCATTGCCGGCCAATTGATCGGTTTCTTTAAAGCCGGTGGGAACCGGCAGGCCACCACCGCGATTAGTCCCGACGAGATATCCGTACACGGATAGGAGGCGATCATGTCTCAGTGGCACGACAGCATGGTGGACCGGCCGGACGACAATGACTCGGCCTATATGACGGGCTGGACGA
>Ga0302325_10001087_pt1 | contig 70947 bp, 70 predicted proteins | sample Palsa_T0_2_FD_201948 | JGI IMG/M metagenome (GOLD analysis project Ga0302325, IMG submission 201948) | Peat permafrost microbial communities from Stordalen Mire near Abisko, Sweden - Palsa_T0_2 | ecosystem: Environmental > Terrestrial > Soil > Palsa > Peat permafrost | place: Sweden: Abisko...
AGTGTCATTCGCAAGGACGGCGATGGCAAATGGATGGTCCTTCTGGCTCCCAAGGACGGTGATCTTCTGAAGCTGATCGACAAGCGGCTCGGTGCGCACAGGGGCCTGACGGAGCATCGGAAATCTCTGGATTTGACCGAGTCCGACCTCGCGCGCCTCGCCCAAGTGTCGGCCAAAACGATTTCACGGGTTGAGCGTGCCCGTGCGTGGCGCGTAACGCGTGCAACGTTGACGAAAATTCTGGGTGCCATCAATGAAGTCCGCTTAAAAGCGGAACCTGTCAAAGCTCAGCTTCGAAGATCTGTTCCCGAACAGTAAGTCTGAACATGGTCGCAAGAAGCGTGGCGGGATCTTGCGGATCGGGTTTGAACGCCGAGACACCGCGTGGCGGCGTGACGTTATCCAAGATGCCTTTGCCGACCGAGCGGGGGCTTCTTGGTCCGTTGCTTATCGGTCAAGCGGCGGTAAAGAGTTTCGTAGCCATCGGTTGTATCGATGCGATATCTGGCGTAGGCGCGAAGGGGCGCGGAATCGGAACACTTGGCCCGCCCGGCCACGAGCTCCTGGGGGCTGCGCGCCGGCGGAGGGCGCCTGCTGAGCATCCACTTGGTACGCGACAATCAGACAGGCATTCAGGCTGAAAAAAGCAATCGCAATCCGACGAAACATCACGTCTCCTTGAAAACTGAGGATTGGAATCTCAAGGCCCGGAGATTCGATATACACCGGGTTCTCGGGGGCTGCTCCGAGCGGATGGTCGGACACTGATACAAAGCTCAGGTTGATCACACAGCCGCTAGCGACCTCGCAGTTGGCCGGAAACGGCGTTCGAGAAACTCACACAGCGGTGTGCACAACTAATCCACCAAGAACCAGATTTTTATTCTGGTTATCTAAATAGATCCAGTCTCATTTGTTCCAGCAGCTTACAACGGACTACATAGGGGTCGGCCTATCCATTTTGCTTCTTCGTTGTCGCTGAGAGTGCTTTCAGTCGCGCTTTGGATCCTTGATTTTATTGGCTTCTAACGCATTTTCGAGACAGGCTGTTTTTCATAAAGGCACAGATAAGGACACAATCACGCGGCCGGCTTTTCTGTAAGTTATTGATCCCCAATGGATTAGAACGAAGGCATTCCAGATTTTGAGTTGCCGAACTTCGATCGGTCTAAAATAGCTTGTAAGCTATTGATTCCGTGGGGCGGCTGGAGGGGTTCGAACCCTCGACTTCCAGAACCACAATCTGGCGCTACTACCAACTGAGCTACAGCCGCCGTGCGATTTTCATTTTAGCATCCATTATCCCAGCCCCGCCTTTTTCCAAAGCTGATTCACCCGCTGTTTCACTTCATCCGGCATGCGGATCACATCCGGCCAGGGACGCACGAAGCCCTCCTCTTTCCACTTGCGCGTGGCGTCGATGCCCATCTTCGAACCGTAGTTGGGCAGCCGGCTGGAATGATCCAGCGAATCCACCGGCCCCAGCACAAACTGGATGTCGCGCTCCGGATCGATGTTGTTCAACGCTCTCCAAGCCACTTCCCGGACGTCCTGGACATTCACATCCTCATCCACCACCACAATGCATTTGCTGAACATCGCTTGCCCCAGGCCCCATATGGCGTGCATCACTTTGCGGGCGTGAAGCGGGTAAGACTTGCGGATCGAAACCAGGATCAGGTTATGAAACACGCCCTCGGCCGGCATCGAAATGTCGCGAATTTCGGGCAGTTGCAGGCGCATCAACGGCAGGAAGATACGCTCCACCGCCTTGCCCATATAGAAGTCCTCCATCGGCGGCGGACCAACGATGGTGGTCGCATAGACAGGATGCTTGCGATGCGTGATACAGGTGACGTGAAACACCGGGTATTCATCTTCCAGCGAATAAAAGCCGGTATGATCGCCGAATGGACCTTCAGTGCGGTTCTCGCCGATTTCGACGTAGCCTTCCAGCACGATCTCGGCGTTGGCCGGGACCTCCAGATCCGACATCTCGCACTTCACCATTTCCACGGGCTTGCCGCGCAGGAATCCGGCCATCATCATTTCATCCAGATCGGGCGGCAGCGGCAGAATCGCCGAGTACATGGTCGCCGGGTCCGCGCCGATTGCCACCGCCACGTCCATGCGCGCGGTTTTGCCTTCCTTCAGAAGGCGCCGATAATGTTCCGCTCCGTGTTTGTGCGTCTGCCAGTGCATTCCGGTAGTGCGCTCGTCATACACCTGCATCCGATAGCAGCCGCAGTTCCGCTTGCCGGTGTCGGGATTGCGGGAAAACACCATCGGCAGCGTAATGAACCTCCCGCCATCCTGCGGCCAGCAGTGCAGAATCGGGAAGTGATCGAGGGAGAAGTTGTCGCGCCGGACGATGTCTTTACACGGGCCGCTCGAGACCATCTTGGGAAAAAACGAGCCCACTTCGGCCAGCTTGGGCAGCATCTTCAGCTTGCCGATCAAGCCCTCCGGCATCCGCATTTCGAGAAATTCATAGATCCGCTGCGCAACGGATTCCACCGAGTCCACTTCCAGCGCCAGCTCCATGCGACGCATGCTGGCGAAGCCGTTGATGAGCACTGGGACCCGGCTGCCTTTCGGTTTCTCGAACAGCAGCGCGGGGCCGTTGTTCTTGACGGAGCGGTCGGCGAATTCAGTGATTTCAAGAAACGGATCCACTTCCACTGAGATGCGTTTCAGTTCTTTTTTCTTCTCGAGCGCGTCGATGAAGCCGCGCAAGTCGCTATACGCCATGGAGAGTGCTCACGTTTAAACTATGATGGAAATTCACTCTCATGACAAATCGGACCGCTTTCATCACCGGCGCCAGCCGGGGCATTGGACGCGCGTGCGCGCTGGCGCTGTCGGAGGCGGGAGCGCGGGTGGCGCTGGCGGCGCGCAGCACCGCTCAGTTGGAGGAACTCGCCGGGCAAATCCGTGCGCAAGGGCGCGAGGCATTTGCGGTCACTATGGACATGACCAGCGCGGAGTCCATCCAACAAGCTTTCGCCAAAACCGCCAAGGAGTTCGGACCGGTGTCGATTCTGGTGAACAACGCCGGCATCACCAAAGACGGCATCGCTTTGCGAATGAAAAAGGACGATTGGGACAGCGTCCTGGCAACGAATCTAACCGGATCTTTTCTCGCCACCCAGCAGGTTCTGCAGCACATGATGAAAGAGCGCTGGGGGCGCGTCATCAACATTTCGTCGGTGGTGGGAGAGATGGGCAATCCCGGCCAGGCGAATTACGTCGCGTCCAAGGCGGGTCTCATCGGATTGACGAAATCGCTGGCGCAGGAAATGGGCAGTCGCAACATCACGGTCAACGCCGTTGCACCGGGCTTTATCGAGACGGACATGACGCACAAATTGTCGCAGGAGCTGAAAGACAACCTGGTGGGCCACATCGCGCTGAAGCGCATTGGAAAGCCGGAGGATGTAGCGGCGGCCGTGCGTTTTCTCGCGAGCGAAGACGCCGGCTACATCACCGGGCACGTGCTGAACGTGAACGGCGGGCTTTATATGTAACCTATCGCAGGGACCCGGCCTAGCAGACTAAAGTCCGCCCTGCGCGGAGATCATATGTCGTTAATTGCCCGTGTAGCGTGGGCGCCCACGCCGGTTAGCAACAGGCGCGCGAAGGTCTCTCGTTCCGATAGAATTGGAACAGCATGCAGACCATCGACATCGAAATGCCGGATGAACAGGCTGCGCGTCTGGATCGCTTCGCCATGAGTGTTCGCAAAAGCCCACGCGAGGCGACAGCTCAATTGATCGAAGAAGGGTTGCGGCATGCAGAGTTTCCCGCCGTGGAATTTCGGGATTCGGATTCCGGGTGCCAGGCGTATGTTGTGGGCTCTTCCTTGGCTGTCTGGGAAGTCGTGATGACCGATGAAAGCTACGGTCGCAGCGCGGAACAAACGGCCGCGCACCTGCGATGGCCTCTCACGCGTGTCGAACCCGTCCTCGCCTACGCACGTACGTACCAACAAGAGATCGCCGCCGCGCTCCAGGAAAACCGATCTGTTTCTCCAGCAAATCTGCAACGCTTACTCCCCAATTCCCGCTGGACATAAAGCTGCGGAATGCTTTCGTTTCTTCTCGACGAGCGCGTGAGTCCCGGCGTGGCTGTGATCGTCAGGCGTTCGCGTCCCGAGATTCCCGTGTGTGCGCTGCTTGACTGGCACGAGGGCATCTGGATTGGGGAGTCCGACGAGGAGATCCTTCGGGCTGCCAGCGCACAGGCCCTCACCCTGGTGACTTATGATCAGCGCACCATTCCGCCGGCTCCTCCAACGTTGGGCGGAATTAAAGGAAAGCCATGGTGGAATAGTATTCGTGGACGAGCGCACAATCGGTCCACAGGACTTGCCTGAACTTGCGTGTTCGCTGATCCTATTTTGGGATGAACATCGAAATTTGGATTGGTCGAATCGTTTGGCGTTCCTGCCACGCAGTTCGTGATGAGGAGGACCACGGCGCCGGCGCTCCGACGTCATGGTTTCTTGGTTCACCGTCGAGCGGCCCAGCCGTCTCTCATCGTGGACCGGGACGATGGCAAAATACTACGATTGCGCTCTGCGTCCACCCGTCTATCCTGTCTTTCGTCTCATTTCCCGCCAACCACTTAGAAAGCCCGACCGTCTCTACCACGCAGCCACGCCCTTACGCTCCCGTCAACGCCGTTGCGCCGGGATTTATCGAGACTGACATGACGCACAAATTGTCGCAGGAGCTGAAAGACAACCTGGTGGGCCACATCGCCTTGAAGCGCATTTGAAAGCCGGAGGATGTCGCGGCGGCCGTGCGTTTTCTCGCGAGCGAAGACGCTGGCCACATTACTGGGCACGTGCTGAACGCGAACGGCGGCCTGTACATGTAATTGGTCACGCGGCTTCAGCCGCGTTTTTGCCAAGTGGCCAGTCTAGTCGCGAATGCCTCTGGAAAGGAGTGCGGGAGTGCGGGTAGGAATGGGGCGCTGGGGCGCCGTTGCGCAATCACGTACACAGTCTCCCCGCTGGGACGGGTCGCGGAAGGCCAAGACCGGAGCGAGGGAAGGGGCGCCTTCGCCCCAAACGTCAGGGGAAAGGAGAGAATCGTCAAGGCATCGACAAGCGGAAGGTTGAAACCACTCAGTGCCGGATTCGGCGGCTCAGGAATGCGGGGATGTCGCGGGAGCCCTGCGTCACCGCTACGGTCTCGATGGGTCGGCGTTCAGCGCGATTGATGATGAGGTCCGCGCCGACCGGCCAGAACAAACCGGATGAGATGTCAGGTCTTCGCGCCGGTGTCCCATGCCGGGAGTTTGTCCGAGGGCTTCAAAGGCATGGAACAGTATTTCGATCCAGTGGTCGGCATCAAAATCCGCCTCAAACGCTGAGGATGTAGCTGTTCACGCGCGCGGCTTCCGGCGCTCGCCGGATTTGCGTTGCAACCGGGCGCGGGCCTTCGCCGGGTCAACGGTCTCACCGCGATCAAGGGCTGCGAGGCGGCGCCCAAGCTCACCGTTGAACTCGGCCAGTTGAACGGCGCGAGCGGAGTCGTGTTCCTCCAGAAGCCGGAGCGCTTCACGGACGACTTCACTCGCCGAGTTGTAGCGGCCCGAATCGACTTTGGCGCTGACTAATTTTTCAAGCTCCGGGGTAAGCGACACATTCATGGGGAAGTCCTCTCTTCCACCACCCTAGCGGCGATAGCGAAGATTGTCAATGTCTGTTATTAGCGCACGGAGCGCAGGGGAGAAAGGCAGCAGGGTGTCTTCCGGTTTCGGCAAGGGGAGGGGCCGATGCACCGCTTACGCGTTCACCCAAGCACGCGCGTGCTGGGAACAGCGCAGCGATTTCGGCTTCGGATGGCTTCCGCCGTGACTGATGCCGGATCGTCCGGTAGCCTGCGGCCTTCGTGATAGATAGCATCGCGCTGCCGGTCGGCCTACGCGTCATGCGTCCGGTCGTCAAGCTCGACCACTGCGACGATTTTGAGGGAGCCGCGCTCGCAGACGACGAAATCCGCGATCTTCCGGTCGAACTTCGCGCGGACGGCCCACTGCGCGTTTCGGGAAAGCTGGCCGTCGTCGGTCAGGAAGGCCGCAAACGATACTTGCGGAAACACGCGCAAGTCGGGGAGCCCCGCCGCAACCGATAGAAGAACTCGGCCTCGTTCCCGGTAAGGATCGGCCTGCGGCGGATACGTGCGAGCCAGGGTCTACGAACCCGCAAGAATAGAAACACGGCGGGGGCGGCAAGCAGCAATGCCACGGCAGCAAGAGTGAGCGGGTCGGTCAAGAGTGCAGGAGCAGGCATGGAAACTGTAAGTCGCCAAGCCTCCGGCCGGCAAGGGCGGGAGGGCGGCTCCTATTTGACGTGCGAAAGCTTTTCGAGTAAGTCTTCCTCGGTGTGTATGTAGCGTAACGTGGCGTGCATGATTAGTTCGCTGATGTCGCTGCACTCATTCTTGGAGGTCATCAGAGGAATGATGAAATCCAGGCCGCTGTCTCCCGTTTGCCCCGACTGAATCCGCAGCAGTAGAAGTTGTACAGTAGCGGTCGCGGCATCCAAGCTGAGGTCGTCGAGGGTCGTCACCAAACTCGTCAGACCGTATGCGGTGGGGCCGTTTTTCCGAATGCTCACGATTATTGTCCGGGCGGCAGATGCGGCATCCAAGTTCATGGTTGAGAGTTTCGGGTCGGCTTTGTCCAGCGTAGGCTTCACGGTTTTTACCGCGTTTTCAAGGCCGGCAACTTTCTCCTGCGCTTTGTCCCGCAACTCGAAAATCTCATCGTTGGAAGGCATGCTCGCGCCGATTTGCCCAAAGGCAGCGAAAGCGGACAAGGCGAGGAGTAGCAGGGCGCAAAAACTGTGCTGGCGCATACAGAGCGAATGCTAACACGTATCCGTGCGAGACGATAGGCAGGTTAAACCGGCCCCTGAAACCCCTCAAAATCAAAGACCTTCGCACTCTTTTGTAGCTGTAACATGGCAGCCTGATTTGGCTGAAAATCTTTGAAATTCTCGTAAGCAGAATCGAGAACATCAAACGCCACACCAGTGAGAGTTGTTACTTTGGCGCGCAGGCACCGTACATAGGAAATATTGTCTTGCCGCATGAATTGGCCGACCATGCTCTCCAGCGTTGGATGAGGCTCTTTCGACCCGGCAGCGCTCATGTGCTCCTCCCAAAGAAGGGGCCAGCGTCGAGGGAAAAACCTGTGAAAGCGAATATTTTTGTCGTGAAACCCAATCTCCCGAAAATGCACAGTGCCAAGGTGGGCTGCTTTATCACGAAAGAGTTTCATAACAGGCAGCCAGTCTTTCTCCGGCCCTGTGGCTTCAACGATTGGGTGAAGGTGCTGGTATAGATTCTCAAGGACGACTCTCTGCGGCGTAATAATCGCTGTCTTCATCGGCGGCATCGGTGCTTTTAGCCACCTTTCAATTTCGTTGAAAGCTCCTTTGCCAACCACCAGACCGGGAATCTGGCCAGTGAGTAGCAGAGCCGTAAGTTCGGAAGTCGCGTCCAGGCTGGCAGACAAAGATAGCACGAGCATCCGAAAGTGGTTTTTTGCCCGTCTATTGGCATCGTCAGCCCATGACTCGCCTCGAAGCTCCTTGCCCACATCGTGAATTTCCGATTGCGCGAGAGCAAAGCTATCAGCTGCCTCAGCGGCGTCCACCAGCGTTCCCTTGACGCTTTCGAGAACCATCGAAAAATAGCCGAACAAATAGTGTTTTGGATCGGAGAAAAAGCGCGGTGATGAACCATATGAAAGGAAGCCAGCCCTCTTATAAAGCGAGAAAACGGATGTCGGCACGATTCCGGCATCCCTCGCTTTCAGCCAGTCTGCCTCTGGTTCGGTGCGCGTAAGCGTGGCGGTGATGGCCCCCAGTTGCCCTTGGACTTCACAATCTTCGATTAGCATAATTAAACGGTTCTAACGACGCTTCATTCTGGGCCTGAGCCTTACTACACATCCAATTTTATGAAATGCCGGGCGGTGGAGACAAGCACTTACTTCACAGCGTCAAGCCGCTTGGGAGAATAGGCGAAGCGGCACTCCCCTTTGAGGTAACGGCGCTGAAGAAGTTTCACGTCGGATGCATGGAAAGCCTCAGTTTCCAGAACAAACTTCGCAGGGCTTCCAATCAGACAGGCATGTCGGCATACAGGGAAGAAGATGTGGGTGTTGGCATCGGTCAAAGCAGCCTCCCAAGTAGGCGCTTTGTATTCTGCCACAATCGCATCATCGCCAGTGTTGACGGGATCGGTAACGGCCGTTGCGATCCGCAAACACCAGTGCAGTTGCGAGAAGAAGGCCGCGCCTTTTGCAATTTCGAGACGCATGGTTGTGATCGCCATGTCGCGAAACAATTTTTCACGTTCCTCGGCCGTTTCCGTCAACTCCTCCCACTTAATACCAGTTTTTCCGGTTGCCGGATCGTTAACAACCTCTTTCACCCTAACCATCGGCTGCTGACGAGCATTGGTCACGGTCTGCTGACGGAACAGATCAGACCTGGCACGAAGCATCTGCGCGTATCGCAAAAGAAAATCGAGGTGCGATTGCCATCCAGAAAAACCGCTCGCGACCAGCTCCCTCCGAACGTTGGGGAACCTCTCTTCGAATTCCTTGAAAGCTTGGTCTGCTGTTTGATCCGGTGCGCTGTCGGGCGAGTAGTCGTAAAAGCCATTGATAGCAGCTACCTTACGAGGGGTGCTTTCAAACCACTGCTGGCGCTCGATACTGAAGACGGACAGTCTCCCCGGCGTAGCGGGGTTGGTAAAACCCTCCAAATAGCCTTGGGGAAGAAGATGATCGAGCCGTCCGCGTGGCGGCGCGATGGAGGATGCCGGAGGCATGATTTAATTTTAGCGCCTCACGTGCGGAGTGCGGCTAAAAACATTTCTCTGCCCTTTTGTAGTAGGGTGTGATAAAGGACATCCTGGGACAACCTTCCGATCGGTGACGCCGACAAGAAGAAGCTTTACCAAAAGCGACGCCGAGCGGATGTCTCCACTTAGCGCGGCGACGGCCACACGGCGAAGGATATAATGTTGCGCAGGCCTCTTATGCGAACTCATTTTCTCGCCACTGTTGCTGCCGGCTTAGGGTTGCTTGTTCCCGCAATCCCCGCATGGGCGCATCACTCCTTCGGGGCCGAATACGACGACAGCAAGCCAGTCACCATCACGGGCGTTGTCACCAAGGTGGACTGGGAAAATCCTCACATTCATTATTACGTTGACGTAAAGGACGACTCGGGCAACCTGGTGCACTGGAAATTTGAAGGCTTCCCGCCCAACATGCTGCGGCGGCAAGGATGGACGCGCGACACGATGAAGCCCGGGGATACCATCACCGTGTTCGGGTGGCGCGCGCGCGACGGATCGAACTTTGCGCATTCGCGTGAAGTAACCTGGGCCGACGGCAAGAAAATGACCTCCGGACCTCCCGCCAACACGGGCGGAAATTAAACCTGCACAGCTACCCCGTCAGAGCCTGGAGGCTGGCGCTGGCAAACTCCGCAACTCGCGTTCTGGACTGCCCGTCGACAAACAGCGCCGTCAGCCGGCCGGTTTCGAAATACGCCAGTTTTTCCGCGCCAACCGAGGCTTGGCGAACCGAGCGATCGAAAGGCGAGTCCGCTCCGCGCTTCGGCACTCGCGAGAACTGACCCTACTTTGCTCGCCAAAAGTGACCCACCTCACCGGTACGTTCTAGCTAGCTAGTACCAGGTTTTGCTGCGGCGACTGGCGAGAGGCATACGCGCCCGACGGTAAGCAGATGATGTGAAAGCACCCCGCACGCCTGCGGCGTGGATGATATTGCTGGCGGGCTCGTTTGCCCGTGGGCAAACCTGTTCTTTGTGTGCGTCAGTCTAAGTGAGCAGAGGTGGGTCATTTCTCGCGAGCGCCGAGGGCTCCGCGAGGCTTCAGATACACCGAAAACCGGTTGACGGCCTTGGTGTAAACCAAATGCAAGAGGATCTGTTTCTCCAAAGAGCGGATCTTGCCGCGCTCCAGAAGATAGCCGGTGGTCCCAAGCGCGGCGATGGCGGACTCCGGCACACCCGAGCCATTTTCGATTTCGCGCTCATGATCCTGCGCGGCTGCGACGCAAACGGGCGGAGCTTGGGGCCGTAAGAATATAGCTAACGCGATGCAGGCCGCGGCGGCGAAGGCCAACGCGGAACACGGGGGCGCCGGATGCGCTTACGAATGGAACGTTCCTGTGCCGCTGTGTCGACCTCTTCCGAGAGAATGCTCTCGCGCAGCTTGAACGTCAGATTTTCCGGGTGCGGAATTGCACGTGCGAATCCACGGAGTGGAGGCTGACGACCAGGATCACCGCGTTCTTCAGGTCGAATTCGGGCTGATCGCGCTGGAAGTTGTGCGCTTCAATGGTGCAGCCCGGCGTCATATCTTTCGGGTAGAAGTAAAGAACTACCCATTTGCCCTCGGCCGGTGGCGCATCGGCCGAGGGCATCGCCGCCCCCGCCGCAGCGTCAGTGCGGCGATGCCAAATAACAAAGTCCTCATTCTGGATTGCCTCCCTTTCGGAGTCGCCAGCCCTACGGTATCCAATGGGCGGGCTAACATTTACTACAATGCTCTGGGCGGCCGATTTCATCCGGCGGAAACCGACAAAACGAAATACGATCGTTCGGGCGGTTTGGTGCGCGTTCGAGAGGCCTGAAAGGCGACACTTATGGAACAATTTAAACCGGGCGATCTCTGCCCCAAATCGGGAATTTATAACGTCGTACACAATGGCGTGCATCAGGACCAGCATCAGGTCACGATGGTAAAAGGTGAGACCTTTCCGCCTTGCAGACACTGCGGCGACGATCCGCGATTCGCCCTCGCACTCGCGGCGCATCATGCGCCGAATCACGAGCATTTCAAAAAATAGCTCACAAAGCGGCTCGCGATTGCCGCGCGATGGTTCAGGAACGAACCAGAGCCTCGGAAATACCGAACAGTGTTCAAACGCAGTCGCCTGAGGAGAAGAGGCAATCTGCTGTCTCCCACAAAGAACCGTTTAGCTTAAGCCCTGGAATGCTGGGCGGTGGCGAAGCGATGCGCCAAGATGACAAGATCCGATGCTCTAATTCATTTCGAGGGAGACGAACCCCCGGGACTGTAAAGCCCGTCCCGGCAATCGCGTGAAGCGCGCCTCACCGAACTTCTCAGAAGCGCAAAAGGTGCGGCGCGCGCCGCGCTCCGTTTTGCGCGTGTTCCTCAGAAGCCGGACCGTCGGACAGCGATTGAAAACCCGATAACTTCGGGATACGCCGTCAGCCTCTCCCCACCCAATGTCCACCTTTTCTGGCGTGAGCCAGCTCCGCTCTCTTCACACTGTTTGGGCGACTGCCAATTGGCGACGATTTTTGCGCTGCTGGCTGTCTGAGCGTCTCGGAACGCGTCGTGACCGGAGGCTGGACGAAATAGCGTCGCGATGCTGTATTATAATCTCGTCCGGGTGAGTCCACTTAAACGTTAGAATAGTCGGCTGAGCGGGAGGGAAGCCTTCATGGACAGAATCGCGACGGCGGTCGGCCTGTGGCTGCTTCAAGCTTCGCTCTCCGCCCAATGGCTCAACTTCCCGACGCCCGGCATTCCCCGGACGGCCGATGGGAAGCCCAACCTGACGGCGCCCGCGCCCCGGACGCCCGATGACAAGCCGGATTTGTCCGGCATGTGGCGACCCGAAGTAAACCCTTACCGTTTTAATGTGATCCAAGATCCGAAGGATGAGAGCATCTTCCGGCCGCAGGCGGAAGCAGTCTTCCAGAAGCGCGTCGCGGATTTCAGGCGGGACGACCCCGTCACGAACTGCCTGCCGAGCGGTCCCTCCGAGATGTTGAACGCGTTGTACCGGATCATCCAGTCCCCCGCCGTTGTGGCGGTGCTTTACGAGGGGGGCATGGGGCGCTATCGACAGATATACCTGGATGGGCGCAAACTCCCGAAAGATCCGAATCCGACCTGGCTGGGGTACTCGGTCGGCCGTTGGGAGGGCGACACGCTGGTCGTCGAGTCCGGGGGGTTCAATGACCGGACCTGGCTTGATCGAGCCGGCCATCCACATTCCGAGAGCCTGCGCGTAACCGAGAGATTGCGGCGCGTAGATTTCGGACATATGCAGTTTCAGATCGCCTACGACGATCCTGAAACGTTGACCAAACCTCTGAAGATCTCGCTGGCCATGAGCTACGCGGCGGATACGGACATGCTCGAGAATGTCTGCAACGAATCCGACCGGAATCGGGTTCACATGATATCCACTGCGAACAGGGGTCTGCAATTGAGCTCGGCCGTTCTCGCGAAGTATATAGGACGGTATGAGTTTCGCGAAGGGTCGTCGGCTGTCAGGGGTTTCATGGGTACCACCCAAACCGTCAGCATGATAAATGGCCAGTTATACTTGAACGCTCTTCCTCTTATTCCGCAATCGGAGACGAGGTTTGAGTCGACAGGCTCCGCCGCGGAATTCATCTTTGACGTAAACGGCAAAGTGGCGCGTCTGGTGTTGGGTCAGACCGAAGGGGACGCGATATACTATCGCAAACCTTGAGACTCTTCGGCTCTCTGCCCCAAATCCAGGCGCAACCCTCTTCTTGACCGGCTAACAGCCTGTGTCTAAGGTCCGAAGAGACCGCTCGCTCACGCGCCACCCTTCCGGTATTGTTCGAGTCGATGTTCTCCAGTGCACGGCCACCCTTGCGGGAGTTTTCGACCGGATGTTCCCAGGGTGCACGACCTCCTGTCGTCTTCGAATGTGCTGCTGGCCTTCGGGTCGTCTCCGGGTGTGCTGCTGGCGCGCGGCTCGGTAGATTCCGCGCGTTACAGAGCCGCGACCGTAAGCTAAGGGAGTGGTGAAAAAATCGCCAAAACCATTTCCCCGCTCCAATGTACTCAACAAGCTTTGTAGAAAACGGCCCAGAAATCGAATATTTCATAGCCACTTAAGGGCGGTCGCAAGCGCGCCTTACCAATGAGCCGTCTTCTCCGTGGCGTTCCGATTGAAAGTTCGAGGGCTTGAGTCGCGGTGAAATTGCGGCGAGCGGTCCTCACTGGCTCATCTGGCTGAGACGGCGAATTATGATCCCTCGCAATTGCTTCACCCGTCTTATGCGGGAGCCAATGGATGCTTTATGACCCAGTCTAAGCCGCCTGTAAAGTTGTTGTAAAACTTTCCCCTATTCCTAGAAATCCCGCAGAAAGTCGAGTACTCTTGCTCAGGCGCGGATAATCTCGATGCCGCGCTTTTGACAGATATCCGAATAAGGAGAACGACCTTGAAAGACTTAGTTACAGATAAGTTAAAACGACCAACTAACCGTCGCTCGTTTATGAAAAAAGGGCTGCTCGCGGGTACGGCAACCGTAGGAGCCGGACTAATTGGCAGTAATAAAGCCTCGGGCCAAATATTGAGGCCGACGCGGGGAGACATCGCAATTCTCTCGTTTCTGGCCGCGGCGGAGTTGATTGAGACCGACATGTGGGATCAGTATGCGGAGCTGGGTGGTCTCACCCCTGGCCAACTCCCCGTGGAGACAGCCCCGTTTACACCGATGAACAGCTATCAGGCCGCCTTCATGAACCTCGATCCCGATGGCCCGCAATACATCTCCAGCAACACGCTCGATGAGCAAAGCCACGCGGCCTTCCTGAATGCGTACCTTGAGTCCAGTGGCGCGCCGGCCGTGAACTTCGATGAATTCCGAACCTTGCCGAGCAGCCAGGCAGAGGGGGCCAAGAATATCGGCCGGCTCACCAACCTCATGAACATTACCGTGGACACAAGCTGGTATACCAGGTACCGCAGCACGACGAACCCCGATTTTGGAGCCACGTACCCGCAGGCGATTACATTGGCTAATGTCCCGGGGATTCCCAGAACCAACGCTGACTTCGCGCTATCTAATATCCAGGCGATCGCGAATATCGCAGCGTTTCACTTCGGGACTATTGAGCAGGGTGGCTCGAGCCTATATTCAACGCTAGCCCAAAAGGTCTCCAGTGTGGAAGTCCTGAAGATCGTGTTGAGCATCGGCGGAGACGAAGTAGCCCACTTTTTGGAATGGGTGGACTTTGCGGGAAATTCGGTGCAGCCGACAGTGGCTCCCTTGGCAGCGGCGAACGGGCTGCCCGGATTCCCGAATTTCGATGTGACGGTAAACTCATTGCTTCAGACGAACCTGATTTTTCCCGTGCCGTGCCAATTCATCAGACCCAGTCTGCCTAAGTGTGCTGTGATTCGGCCCACCTCTCAGGGACAACTCGATGCAGTGGGAGCCGCCAAGGCATTCATCGAAATGGGAATATTCATGGGCCAGTCGCCCAAATTCATCCCCTTGCTGCTGGCTTTGGCGCTAGAGGCGGATGCAGCTGAGCGCTCCATCCTGTAGAGTGCGCCATTGGTCTGGAATCTTTTTATCTGTGGGTCTTATCGGCATCGCGTCCAGAACTTCGACGATCAACGGATCGCGGACGGAGTAGAAACCTCTGATTGCCGGTCTTGCGGTTGACCAGAATATTCTTGGCCCGCGGAACGGCGAGATGTTGCGAGGCATTGGCCTGCTCGATGCCCAGCCGCGCCATTAAAGTCCCCGCCGATAATTGGCCGTCGCGCAGCTGTTCAACAATCGCGATGCGGGTGGGGTGGGACTATGAATATTCGAAACATCGAACATACCACAAAGCGAGGAAGCGACGAGGGTCAGGCGCCTCGCGGGTCTGGAGGAAGCACGGTGACCGGAAAACACGCCGTAGTTCTCGAGCAGGCACAAGCGCAAAGGGTGCGGCGCGCACCGCCAAGTGAACCAGAAATTGGCCCGCGCCGCACTCCGTCTTGCGCGCGGTTCGCAGAAGCCGGCTGGGCCGCATACGTACCCGATCTGCCGGGCGGCGTCACCACCGCGGCGGAACCTTAGAGGAGACCGAACGGCCCGCCAAGAGGTTGAGGTTACGGCCACTGAGCAGGCCGCGATCGCCACCTGCTCAGAGTTCCGAAGGGTCTTCGTCCAGCTCGCCCAGGTCGGGTTCCCGGCCTTCCAAATCGCGATCCTCTTTCGACCATTCGGACGGAAGGTCTTCGATGGGCTTGGGAACCTTACCCTCTTTTACGTCTTCGTCAATTCTCTTGTCAATCGGCTTCATAACTTCAGTCTCCCACCTTTGCCCGCTACCTGAATCCGGCCTCGGTTAAGATGATGCCGAGCTGGCGGTTATCGCCGGGCGCCGAAAAACTCCGATCCACCGTGATGGTCAGCCTGGCGGAATCGCCTTTGGGTTTCACTGGCGGACTGGATAGGGAATACGCGCCAGGAGCGGAGTAGGTTTGGGAAGCGACCCTGCCATCGTTCAATGCAATGGTCACCTGGCGCGCAGGCGAAGCAGCCGGGATGGTGAAGCGAACTGTGACGGGCGCCGGCTCATCGGGCGGCTTCAGCAGAATCGCAGCGGTCTGGCCCATCCAGCGCCACTGGCCGTTTTCAAGTTGATAGACGCCGCTCACGATCTGCTCTTCAGCTTGGGGCGCGTTCATGGGCAGATCGGACAAGGCGGGCTTTCGTTCGATCATCAGTTCGGCGGTGAGTTGGTCGATGGGCGCCAGGGAAATATCGAAGGGGCGCAGGCCTAGCATGGTGGTGGAATAAGCCGCGCGGCCTTGGAGCGCGACGATGCGCAAAGGGATGGGTGATGTGATGGAGCGCTGTGCGACGGGTGCAAGCACTCCGCCTCCGCTGGTGAACGGGATGGGGTAGCTCAGTTTGCTCGACACCACCATTTCGCCGGGATGCATGGCCTGGCTCTGACGAAGTGGAAGGCCGCCTTCGGAATCGAAGTAGTAGCGAAGTCCCCATTCGCCATTGACCCAGAGCCGCTTCGATTGCGCATCGGCTTGAAGCAGGCGTGCGAACTGCCGATACCCATCCCAATGCTGATAATTGACCATGGCCAGCGCCAGGCTGAGGGCAAATCCGCATGCCAGGCTGACGGCGAGCAGGCCACGGCCCGCGCGTTGAGTGGCCAGGATGGCGACGGGCAAAGCGATCGGGAGCAGATAACGTGCGGAGCCGGCGAAGAAGATGACCAGCGCGCCGGCGAAGAAGATCAGCACCCATTGCGACAGAAAATCTCGCCAGTGAAAGCCGCACCAGATGAGAATGCCCGCGGCAATCGCGATGGATCCCCAAAAGAGCGGGTTGAGATCGTAAAAGGCCGCGCCGATGGCGAAGGGCAGCGCGTAGAGCGACGGAATCCAGAGGGACGGGAATACCAGCCACGCCAAATGGCCCGTGAGCGCGGCGGCGCTCCTGATTTTCTGCGCCAACACCTGGAGTCCGTAGGTGGTCATGTAATTCGCGAGGATGCCGGCCGGAAGCGCGCCGGTGGAGAGGCGCTCAAAAATTTGCCAGCCGACCAGCGCGGCGATGGGTGTGAAGGCGGCGATGCGCGCGTTCCGCGATTTCCGGCCGTAAAGGAAGAGGATCGGAACCAGCAGAATGGATTGATACGCGGTGAGCGCAGTCAATGCCATCGCGATCGAAGACCCGATTAATAAGTAGGGCGAATTTCGATCGACTGCGAAGACGTAAAGCGCGGTTGAAAGAAGCCAAAGGGCGACGAACGGCACATCCGCTTCGAGCGACGTTCCATTGATGACAAAGGCCGGTGTGGCACAAAAGAGCAAAGCCGCAAGCAGCGGATGCGGGCTGAAGCGGCGCGCGAGCGCGAGCGCGCTGAAGGCGGCGATCAGCGAAAACAAAATGTAGGCCGCGTGGAAGGGAATTTCCGACACGGTTTTGCCGGCGGCTAACAGCAGCGCCAGGAACCACGCGTTGAGCGGCGGATGGGATTGTCCGCGCATATCGATGTCGCGGCCCATGAAGACATAGGTGGTGTGCTTGGGATGCAGGGGGTCGATTTGCGCGTGCGCGGCCTCGGTGAGATAAAGAACGTCGTCGCCCTGGAAGGCCTGGTTGAGGAAGGGCAGGCGCAAAGCCAGGACGACCAGCGCGACAAAGATAAGCTGGCGGCGCAAGAGATCAAGATAGCAGGGTGTGCCGCCTGGGGCGCGCCCGACCGACCGCGCGCTCTCGGCGGTCAGTCACGTATCAAACGCGGCACGCGAGAGCGCGTGCGCCACAAGTGCGCCAGCCACCGTACTTGCGAACCCAACTTAGCCAGCGATATCCAGCACCACGCGGAAGCGCGCTTTTCCGCTCATCATGCGATCGTAACCTTCGGCCACGCGAGCGAGAGGGTAGACCTCGTTCATGGAGCGAACGCCGTTTAGCACGCTGAAGTTGAGCGTGTCCTGGGAATCGATGGACGTGCCGGAATACCACCCTTGAACGGATTGATTCCCGCGGAGCAATTGCAGCGTGTCTACCTCGAGTGAGGGAACCGCGCCGATGACCATGAGCGTTCCGTGAACGCCCAGACCGCCCAGCACGGCCTTCATGGCGTCGGCGCTGGTGACGGTGGCGAGGATCACTTTGGCGCCGCCCAGCTTTCGAAGCTCAGCGGCTGGATCCTGCGTCTTATTATCGATGTGATACTGCGCGCCCAGTTGCCTGGCCAGCGGTTCTTCGTCTTTCCCGCGCGCGATGGCGACGGTCTTGCAGCCCATCTTGGCGGAAAATTGCACCGCGAGATGGCCCAGCCCGCCGATGCCGACGACGGCCACCAGATCGCCCGGCCGCGCCCCGCTGTTGCGAAGGCAGTTGAATGTAGTAAGGCCGGCGCACAGCAGCGGCGCCGCATCGAGCGGCGAAAGATCTTCCGGCACCAATGCCAGCGCGCTGGGCGCGGCCAGCATGTACTCGGCGTAGCCGCCGTCGCGAGTGACGCCGGTAATGTCGGTGGAGGTCTGGCACGTAAAGAAGTCGCCGCGGCGGCAGTTATCGCAATAGCCGCAGAATCCGCCGTTCCAACCGACGCCTACTCGTTGTCCGGTCTTCCAGCGCGGAACGCCCGCGCCAACCGCGTCGATCACCCCGATCACTTCGTGCCCGGGAACGCGCGGATACTGCATGCCGGGATACTGGCCTTCCTTGGTGTAGGCGTCGCTATGGCAGATGCCGCAGGCTTGCACCTTGATTCGCACCGATCCAGCGCCGGGTTCCGGGATTTCGCGTTCGACGATTTCCAAGGGCCCGCCCCGGCGAGAGACTTGAACTGCGCGCATTTTGGACATCACTTCCTCCAATCACGTCATGAGACGCTCCAGTGCGGCGGGACGATTCGCGTGATTCGCACCGCTGGCTCACAAGCGGCTCAGTTGTGCCCCGGCCCTTCGCCGTTAGACTGGACCCAAAGCACTGCGTCTGTCGTTCCGTTTTCTCCACGCCGGCCGATGCCCCATTCTGCTGACTGGCCGCGGACAAAGCCCCTGGCGTCCGGTTGGATCGGTTGGCACGTCGCCCGAAATCGAAAGCGACCGCCCCTCCAGCTTGTGAAGTGCAATCGCGGCCGGCGATCCTGCGCCGGAACCGTCAATATCCAACGGAAATTAGAATAAGGTCCGAATGGGACCTCAGGGCGCACCCGGGCGCACCCGGCGAACGTTGAGTTTTGGCCGGGGAATGCGGTATTCTGATATCTGTACAAGAATGGCAAACACATTTTCAGCGCTGAAGCGCATGCGCCAAACCAAGCGGAAGACGGTGGTGAATCGTCTGCGCAAATCGCGGCTTCGTCACCAAATCCGGTCCATGCGCCGCCTGCTGGAGCACAAGGACACCAAAGGCGCGAACGATGCGCTGCCGGCTACCTTTTCGCTCATCGATCGGTCGGCCCGCTGGGGCATCATCAAGAAGAACACTGCGGCGCGCTACAAGAGCCGGCTCCAGGCCAGGCTCAAAGCCATCGCTTAATTCCGGTCGTCGGCGAACCTCTGCGGTAGAATGAGTTCATGGCGGACGTTCTTCGCATCGCGGGTCGCGAGTTTCAGTCGCGTCTGTTCGTCGGCACCGGCAAATACCGCAGCTTCCAGGAAATGGCCCGCTGTCACTCCGCATCCGGCGCCGAGGTGGCGACAGTGGCGGTGCGGCGCGTCAATCTCACCGACAAATCCAAAGAATCGCTCATCGATTACATCGACCGTTCGAAGATTTTCATCCTCCCGAATACGGCCGGCTGTTACAACGCCGATGAAGCCATTCGCACCGCGCGGCTGGGACGCGAGGTCGGGCTTTCCAATTGGGTGAAACTGGAAGTGATCGGCGATCAGAAAACGCTGTTCCCCGACAATGAGGGTTTAGTGGAAGCCACGCGCGTGCTGGCGCGCGAAGGTTTCGTGGTGCTGCCCTATACCAACGACGACCTGGTGAACGCGCGCAAATTGGTGGACGCGGGTGCGGCGGCGGTGATGCCCTTGGGCGCGCCCATCGGATCGGGCCTCGGCATTCAGAACGCCACCAACCTCAGGATTCTGCGCGAATCCATTACCGATGTGCCGTTGATCCTGGATGCGGGAGTGGGAACGGCGTCCGACGCGGCCATCGCGATGGAACTCGGCTTCGAAGGCGTGTTGCTGAACACGGCCATCGCGGAAGCGGAGCAGTCCGAGAAGATGGCGGAAGCCATGAAGCTGGCCGTCCAAGCCGGCCGTCTGGCGCATCTGGCGGGACGCATGCCGAAAAAACTGTACGCCAGCGCGAGTAGCCCGCTGGCCGGCGTCGTGCGCTAGGTGTATACCATCCAACGTGAGCAATGGGTCCCGCGGCCGCTGGAGGACGTGTTCGCATTCTTTTCGGACGCGGCCAATCTGGAGGTCCTCACGCCTGCCTGGCTCAAGTTCAAAATCCTGACGCCCACTCCGATCGATGTTTCCGCCGGAACTCACATCCGGTATCGGCTGAGTTGGCATGGCGTTCCTTTGCGTTGGACCACCGAGATCACGGGCTGGAATCCGCCACACGAGTTCCAGGACATTCAGCTGTCCGGGCCATACAAACTGTGGCATCACACGCATCGTTTTCGAGCGCGCGACGGGGGCACCGAGCTAAGCGATAAGGTGGAATATGTGCTGCCCTTCGGCTTCCTGGGACGAATCGCGCATGCGCTGCAGGTTCGCCGCAACGTGGCGCAAATTTTCGATTATCGTTACGACCGAATCCAGCAAATGTTCGGCGGACCGGCGCGGCCCTCTCCGAGCCGCGCGCGTTAGCAAGCGGTCCGTGGTGGAGCAGGCGCCTTGGGATCGCTTCACGCGCCGCGTGATCGCGTTTTTTCGGCGCGTGCGTCAGCGGCCCGCGCCTGGAGGAACAGAGTCACGCTTCGAGACACCCAGTCTTCCCGCTCCTTCTTGGAGAGGCCCAGAAGGCTTCGCAGGGTGAAGTGTCCATTGATCCATGCCGAGAAATTGCGCCGCCAGCGCGTGGTCGTCGCCGCTGCGGCTAAAACCGTGGAACAGCGCCACGCGCAATTGACCGAACAGCAATTCAAGCTGGAGGAATGCCAACATCCAATCGCGAAGTGCCAACCTGGAATCGATCAAAGCCCAGATTCACCAGGATCTATTGAACTGGTTTCCCAGCGCAGCGCCGAGTTGGGCGCGCGCATCTCCATGGACAGCAGTTGATGCCGCTGGTGCAGACCAACGATCTCCGGGTAACGGCGGACTTCAAGGAAACGCAGTTGAGAAGGATGCGGCCTAACCGGCGCGTGACTATCAAAGTGGCGCCCTGGACAAGGCCCTTCAGGGATTCATCGAACGCTTGCCCACCGCCAGTGCCGACCACACCAGCGCGCTTCCCCCGGAGAACGCCACCAGCGCCTTCCGCTGCGAATCCGTTTTCGCCCCAATCAGGGTGGCATAAGCGCCCTGCGTCCCGGCATGTCCGTGGAGCCCGAAGATCCACTTCGAAGAGCACGGCAAGCGCATGGGGGCGTGCGCTCATTTGCGTCAAGCCCTGCGACGACCCGCTCCCGATCGACGTGCACCTACCGCTCGGCGCGCAGCCACTCCCGGGCCGCTTCCAGCACCCGCTCCACCGTGATTTCTTCCAGCTTCGCGCTTACCACCCGCACCCGCTCTCCTCGCGGGCCCCACACCACCGGATCCGTAGGCCCGAAGATGGCAACCACTGGAGTCCCCACTGCCGCCGCCAGATGCGTGATTCCGGAATCGTTGCCGATGTAAATGCCAGCGCTCGCGAGCCAGCCCGCCAGCTCATACAAGTTCTCGAATCGCACCGCATCGTCGAGCTTCTCTTCCGGCCCGGCACACCATCGGACCGGCAGCGGCAGCCGCGCCGCCAATTCGCGAAAGCGCTCCATCGGCCAGTTTTTCTTCGCGCTTCCCGAAAACGGATGGATCGCCGCGAAATCGCCGGGCGTTGCGTGTTCGCATTCGATCCTCGGCACGGCCAAACCGTTGCCGCCCGCCTGCTCCAACGCCTGCCCCAAAAAGATATCAGCGGCGTGGATCTTGGCGCCAGGCGCGGGCAAAGCCTTCAGAAATCGAAACGGCAATCCAAGCGTGCGCACATGCTCGCGAAACTCGGCGCGATTCGCGCCGTACCACGAAACAATCGAATCGAAGGAACGCAGCCTGGCGATCGCGCCAGTTGCCGGCTCCACGCCCGGCAGGCCGAGCAAGTCAATTCCGGTCGATCCAATCGCCCGCGCTTCCACGCTACGAATTAGCGGAACAACCGCGGAAGGAACCCAGACTTCGGTGTATTCCGCTCGCAGATGCTCGATCGCCGGCAGCGACAAAATGCAATCGCCAATGCCCCCCGGACGAATGATCAGCCGTCGCAGGGGCAGCCTCAGCGGATGCTCGCGCTGGTCTCCCACAGCGGGCCATCCACATCCTGGATGCTTACATGAACTGCTTTGTTCTTCTCCAGATCCGCCTCGCTCAGCTCGAAATGCGCGGCCACCATGCGGTCGACGGTGCTGTGCGGAGCAATGGCGTCCTGCAACCCCAGGCCGTCGTTATATTGATCGCCCAGGAAGCGATTGTATTGGAACAGCCGCTTCAGATCGCTCTTGGATATCGTGGCGCCATACAGAACATCTCCATCCGGCGTCTTCAGCATTTCTCCGTTTGGCTTTTCCAGTGCGATCTCCACGTTGCGCACGACAAAGGGGCGATCGGAAGGGTTCTCCACGCGGAAATCCATCACCGCGATGCTGTTCCCTTCTCCCAGCGCGCCCGTGCGCACCTTCAGGATTTTGCCCTGCAATTCAAGATGCGATCCCTTGTTGGCGGACAGGATCACTACCACCGCAATGGCAATCGCTACCACCCCGACGCCGAAAAAAACCAAAAGCCGTTTGCTCATGACGACGTAACTAAACTAAGAACTGCCCCGCTAATCTCCCAGCAATCGACCGTAGCCGTGCAGGCTGGTGACATTATCGCAGACGGCCTTGATCCCCGCCGTGATCGGAATGGCCAGCAGCAGCCCGATGCCGCCCCAGACGGTGCCCCAGAACATCAACGCGACGGTTACCACCAGCGGGTTCAGATGCACGCGCGATCCCACCACTTTGGGATACAGCAGGTTCATCGCGATCAGATGCAGCACCGCAACCACCACCGCGATCATCACGTAAATGGCCGGCTGGTTGTAAACGATCAGTCCCGCCCCAAGTGGCGGGATCATCGCGAGCGGCAGCCCGACGTACGGCACCAGACTCAGGAAGCCGCTCAACGGTCCAACTAGCGGCCAATAAGGCAGGCGGATGGCAAAAAAGAACGAGCAACTGATCGTGGCCAGCATCAATCCGAGGATGAAATTGCCAATGACGTAGGCCCGCACCATGTCGGCCACGCCCTGCCAACTCTTCCCCACCACTTGCCGTTCCGATCCGCTGAACAAATACAGGAAGCTGCGCCGCATGTGGTCGCGCCAGCTTAGCATGAAGTAAACCAGGAACGGCACAAAACTCGCCATGAGCAATACATCGTAGAAGGACCGGAAGTAGCCGTACAAATAGGTCAACAGCGGCGTGGGCTCGGTATGGATGCGCACTTCGGGAATTTGCGCCGGCGAGGGCGGCGGTTCAACCGCCTTACTTCCTCGCCTTCTGCGCGCGGTTTCAGGGGCGGGAACCACTCCAGGCGCACGCGGCGCGTCCTGAAAACGCTTGGGAATGAGCACTTCGTAGGTTCGCTTCTCCACATCGTCCACGCGCGCCGCCGCATTGTCCACCATCTCGTTCATTCGCTGGCTGAAAGTCGGTAGTTCCTGGACCAAGCCGGAGAATTGCGTGTAGAGCGCCAAACCGAGCAAATACAGAACCAGCAGCGCGATGGAGCAAACGATGAAGCTGGCTACCGCGCGGGGCATCCGAAGCTTCAAGAATGGCTTTAACAGCGGGTCCAGAAGGAACGCGATCGTAATCGCCACCACCATGGTGATGAAAAACACCCGTCCGTAGTACAGCAGCGCCACGCTCGCGGCCACCGCCAGAATGGTCACGCCGGCTTGCGATCGTTTCTGCGCCGGCAACTTCGGCGTGGGCGTAGGCGTGAGAGTAGACATCCGGATCCCAGATCCTCTGCTTCTATGATGAAATGAAATCGACGGAAACAGCAATCGAAAACAGGGCCGCAACGCAGTTTCGGCGGTTTTTGTCCATTTTCATGACTTCAGGCAGAGTCTTGGCCCTCGATCTCGGCAAACGGCGCATCGGACTGGCCATCAGCGACGAACTCGGCATCACCGCCCAGGGATTGGAAACCCTGCAGCGCACCAACATTCGCGAAGATATGGCGCGACTGGCGAAACTCGCCTCGAACCACAACGTCACACTGATAGTGATGGGGAACCCCTTGCACATGAGCGGACACGAAGGACGCGGCACCGGACACGCCCGCGATTTCGGCGCGCGCTTGCACGCCGCCACAGCCATTCCCGTGCAGCTCTGGGACGAACGCCTCACCACCGTGCAAGCCCAGCGCGTGCTCCGTGAAAGCGGCGTCAGCATCGAAAAAAGAGCCAAAGCTGTGGACCGCCTGGCCGCCGTCATTCTACTCGAAAGTTTCCTCGACTCCCGCCAAGCCGATTCACGCCAAGCATGAAGCGCCTGGTCTTCGTGTTCGCATTCCTGGCTCTTCTCGCCGCCAGCTTGTCCTATGTGTCGCTGAAAACGGCCTACCAGGGCTTTCACGCGCCCGTGATTCTGGATTTTCCAAAAGGAACCAGCACGCCAGCCATGGCCCGGATATTGGCGCAAAACCGGGTCATCCGGTACTCCTGGCAGTTTCTGCTGGCCCGCGCTGTCAATTCCGGAAAACGGCTGCAAGCGGGCGAGTACCGGTTCGCTCGGGCCGATACGCCTTCCAACATTCTGGACCGCATCGCGCGCGGCGACGTTTTCTTCTATGAACTTGTCGTGCCGGAAGGCAGCAACATGTTTGACATCGCGGCCAGCGTGGGTAGTTTCGATTTCCTGAAAGCATCCGACTTCCTGCGCGCCGCGCGCGATCCGGCGCTCATACGCGATCTTGCGCCGCAAGCGCCCACGCTCGAAGGCTACTTGTTCCCCGCCACCTATCGCATCACGCGCACCACCACCGTGGCGCAGCTTTGCGCGTTGATGACCGGCCAGTTTCGCAAACAGTGGCGCGAATTGCAGTACGGCGCTCACCCCAAACCGGTCAACGAAATCGTCACCCTCGCTTCGCTGGTGGAAAAGGAAACCGGGCGCGCCGAGGATCGCCCCATCGTCGCGTCCGTCTATGAGAACCGGCTGCGCAAGGGCATGGCGCTGGATTGCGATCCCACCACCATTTACGCAGCCCTGCTGGAGGCGCGCTATCGCGGGACCATCTATCGCTCCGATCTGGCGAGCGACAACGCGTACAACACTTATCGCCACGCAGGCCTTCCGCCCGGCCCCATCGCGAATCCAGGTGTCGCGTCGCTCAAAGCGGCGCTCGCGCCCGCCGAAACAGGTTATCTGTATTTTGTCGCTAAGCCCGATGGCTCCGGCGGCCACCAGTTCTCGGAAACCATCGCGCAGCACAATCTGGCCGTTCAAAAATACCGGCGCGCCACCAAGCCGTGACCATGCTTCCTTTCCAGCTTGTTTACCATGCCCGTTACGATCTCAACCTGGGCGATCATGTATTTCCCGCGCGCAAGTACCGGCTGATTCGCGGCCGGTTGCTAGCCGAGCGCTTCGCAGAGCCAGCCGATTTTGTGGAACCGCGGCCCGTGTCGGATGAGGAGGTATTGCGAGTTCACGATCCCGGCTGGGTGCATAGGCTGAAAACGGGAACTTTGACTCCAGCCGAAACCATCCGGCTGGAAATCCCCTACTCGCGCGAAATGGTGGAGGGTTTTTGGCTCGCCACCGGCGGGACCATTCTAGCCGCCCGCAACGCACTGCGCGACCGCGTCGGTTTCAATATCGGCGGAGGATTCCACCACGCCTTTCCCGCGCACGGCGAGGGATTCTGCGCCATCCACGATGTGGCCATCGCCATCCGCGCTCTGCAACGGGAGCGCGCCATCGAAAAAGCGTTAGTGGTCGATTGTGACGTGCATCACGGCAATGGCACTGCCGCCATCTTCGCGGGCGACCGGAGCGTGCTCACACTTTCCATCCATCAGTTCCACAATTATCCCAGCGAGAAACCGGCCTCGGCGATTGACGTCCACCTGCGTGACGGCGTGGAAGACAGCGAATATCTGGATCGCCTGGGCGGCGCGCTCAAAGTCGCAATGAGTTTCGCCCCCGATTTACTGCTCTATGTCGCCGGCGCCGATTCCTATTGCGAGGATCAACTCGGCGGCCTGGCGCTGAGCATCGAGGGTCTGAAGCGCCGCGACCGGTTGGTGTTTGAAACAGCGCTCTCGCAATCCGTTCCGGTAGCCGTGGTTCTGGCCGGCGGCTATGCCCGCGACACCGAGGATACCGTGACCATCCACTGCAACACGGCGAAGGCGTCCCGTGAAGCGCTATAGTAGACACATTGCTACTCCATGCATACGACAGTCATTTGGATCAACTAACCGCAACAGCCGCCCGCGTATGCAATGCGCTGCGGCAGGCCGGAATCGACTACCGCGTGGTCGGTGGGTTGGCCGTCCTTTTTCATGTGCAGTTGCGTGACCCACTAGCCGCACGCTTAACCAAAGACGTCGACTTGGCAGTGAATCGCGCCGATCTTGACCGCATCGCCGAGGCCGTCAGAAGCATAGGGTTGGAATATCGGCACGTAGCCGGCGTCGACATGCTTGTTGACGCCGTGACTCCTAAAGCACGAAGCGGCGTTCATTTGTTGTTTGCCGGAGAGAAGGTGCGTCCTACCGATTTGGAACCGGTTCCGGCCTTGTCGGACCCAGGCGTCGACGATCAGGGCATCCTGGTCACTTCCGTGGCTTCGATCCTCCGCATGAAGCTGATCAGCCTCCGCCAACGAGACAAAACGCATATCATCGACATGGATTCGGTCGGATTAATTACGCCCGCCATCGAAGCCGGATTGCCGGACGTTTTGCGCGAACGATTGAAGCAAGTTCGCGCGGAAGAGGCTGCAGCCACCGGGGGCTAATATTCGGGCTCGAAAACTTCCTGGAGCGGGACCTCGATATCGGGGTAGTCGTACGCAGCATTCCATCCCGCACTTCGCGCATCTCGCCGGGCATGTAGCAAAAGGCGCGGCGCGTCTGCGGATCGAGCACCCAAACGTAGCGAACTCCCATCTGGAAATAATCCGACAGTCTTTCATTGAGCCGCGAGACTCTGTCTTCCGGCGAAAGAATCTCGACGCACAGGAACGGCGGATGCCTGACGATCGGCTCTACCGGATCGGAAGCCAACAGCACACAAATATCCGGGACCCGAAAACGTGTGGGGGCGACCTCTACTCGCTGTTCGGGCAGGACGCAGATCCCCCATCGACCTTCCCGCTGAAAGAGGAAAGCATAGATACGCCCTTGTGTCCGACTATGTGGCCGTTCGCCCAAGTTGCGCTCCTGGATCTCGCCGTCCACGTAATCCCGATCCGGACGAAAGCTCGTGGCGGGATATTCCTGGACAGAAACAAGCGTGGCGCTCGACATCGACGGACTCCTTTCTATTATGCCGTCAATCGACCAGCGCGGAATAGGCCGTGGCCGGGGCCGACGCGATGATCGCGTCTTCAAACGAGTAATCGGGCTTGGGGAATTTATGCCGCACGTAGTTGTCGAGGGCGATCGCACGCCGGAGACGAGATCGTCGCGTCCACGGGCCCATCGCCGGGCAGCAAAGCCTATATATATATAGGAAATCAGGACGCAGATAACGATCCGTCGGGCGATCTCTATCTCCTACTATTTGTGTCCGACGGCCGTTTCGGTCACCATAACTATAGTCTTGCATAGCGATGCATGAATGAACCGCACCAATCGCAAGTGACGTTCTGCCGCGGTCGGGAAAGCCGTTCAGGTAGCCGTTGATGACAATATGATCGAAGCATGATATACAAAAACGAGAAGACCGCCGAACAGCCAGGTGAACAATTCCATGGGAACATTACGCCACAAGCAAAAGGGAATGCCGGGGGGCCGCAAAACGATCCGACGCGGACCGGGCACAAAAAGCATCGCGGGCAAGGATTTTCATCTAACCGACGAAATCGATTACATCCAGCGTCGCGCCGCGAGACACGACGGCCGGCTTGTAACCGTGGGGCCTCTGGTTCTTTTCTCGACCGAAACCGGCGATGCATGGCTGCTCGACCCCGCCGATCACCTGGCGGCCCGTCTTGCGCGCTACGGAGACCCCGAGGAGGTCTACTTCGAGGAAAACGATACCACCTTCGCGATTGGCTGGAAGGGCACCTACCAGATAGACGGCGAGGCCTTCGTGTTTGTTGACCACGATACGGCCCGTGTCACGACCATCCTGGGCTACCCTACGAGCCAACTCGCTCAGATAGCGTGATCGGAAAAATTTCAAATATCTTCGGCTAACTAACTTTCGGCTTCGAAAACCTCTGCAAGCGGTACTTCGATATCGGGGTCCTTGGCGCGCAAAATCCCATCCAGCACTTCATGCATCTCACCCGGCGTGTAACAAAAGGCGCGGCAAGTCTGCGGATCGAGCACCCAGACGTATCGAACGCCCATCTGGAAGTAATCCGACAGTCTTTCATTGAGCCGCGAGACTCTGTCTTCCGGCGAAAGAATCTCGACGCACAGGAACGGCGCTCGGCGCACGATCGGATCGCGAGGATCGGAAGCCAACAGCACACAAATATCCGGGATCCGAAAACGTGTTGGGGCGACCTGTACTCGCTGTCCGGGCAGGACGCGGATACCCCACTGAGTTCTTCTGTTAAAGAGAAAAGCAGCCAAACTGATTTACGTCAGGCTGTGTGGCCGCTCGCCCAAGTTGCGCTCCTGAATCTCGCCGTCCACGTAATCCCGATCCGGACGAAAGCTCGTAGCGAGATATTCTTGAACAGAAACGAGTGTGGCGCTCGACATCGACGTCCCCACCTATTATGCCGTCAATCCACCGGCGCGGAATAGGCAGACGCCGGCGCCGACGCGATGATCGCGTCTTCAAAGGAGTAATCGGGCTTGGGAAATTTGTGCCGGACGTACCAGCGGTAGGTTTCCTTCAATCCCGCATTGAATTCCACCGGCTTGAACTTCAGGATGCGTTGCGCCTTGTTCACCACCACGGTGATGGCCGGCATGTCGAAATAAATTCCAAAATACAGTTTCGGCCCCATGGGATGGCCACCGGCGCGCAGAATCCGCTCGCGCGGCAATCGCACGAAGGTGGGCTCTTTTCCGGCGGCGCGCGCGAACGCCTCCACCGCTTCCACCTGCGTCAAAGGCCTGGGATTGGCGATATTGAACGCGTGTCCCTCAATATCGGGAGTATCGATCGCCTTTACGCACGCGCCCACCAAATCGCCGATGTGCACGAACTGCATCAGCCGCCGTCCGTCGCCCGGCAGGATCAACGGACGTCCTTCTCTTAAACGATCCCAAAAGAAAGCTTCGCGGTAAAGCGGATTCCCCGGGCCATAAACGAAAGGAGGACGCAGCGTCACCACCGGGAATCCATTGCGTTGCCGCATGCGGAACAAGGCGCGCTCGCTCATGGCCTTGTTCCGAACGTACGCATCCGGATGATCGTCCGGCGCCAGCGCATCGCCCTCGTGATGGTTCAGCCCGTCGCCGTACGCGCCCACGCTGGACATAAAAACATAACGTTGCAGATTGTTTCCGCAAGCACGGGCCGTCGCCTCTACCTGCGCGGCGGTGGTCCCGCGCTCCCAGTCGTACACGTTGTCATACACCACATCGAAGCTTTTCCCCGCCAGCGCCCGCTTCACTGACTCCGGATCGTTACGGTCGGCGACAATATTTCCGACCCGTTTGCCCAGCTTGTGGCGCGGCTTGCGATGCAGAACCGATACTTCGTGCCCGGCGTGAAGCAACTGCTTCACCAGCGGCTGGCCGATAAACAAGGTACCGCCGATCACCAGCACTTTTCGCTTGGCCGGGTCCTGGCGCTTGGATCCGTTAGTCGTAGTACTCGAGCCCAAGGTGTGTAATCAAATCCTCTCCGCGCATCCAACGCAGCGTGTTCTTCAGCTTCATCAACTGAATGAAAATGTCGTGCTCGGGATATAATCCGGGAGCCGTCATGGGAGCTTTGAAGTAGAAGGACAGCCACTCTTGGATGCCTTTCATGCCCGCCCGCTGCGCCAGATCCAACAACAGAACCAGATCCAGCACCAGTGGAGCGGCCAGGATGGAATCGCGGCACAGAAAATTGATTTTGATCTGCATGGGATAACCCAGCCATCCGAAGATGTCGATGTTGTCCCAGCCTTCCTTGGCATCGCCGCGCGGCGGATAGTAATTGATGCGAACCGCGTGATACAGGTCCTTATAAAGCTGGGGGTACAACTCGGGCTGCAGGATCTGCTGCAGCACGCTCAGCTTGGTCTCTTCTTTGGATTTGAAAGATCCCGGATCTTCCAGCACTTCGCCGTCGCGGTTCCCTAAAATGTTGGTCGAGAACCAGCCCGACATCCCCAGCATCCGCGCCTTCAATCCCGGCGCCACCAGCGTCTTCATGAAGGTCTGCCCGGTCTTAAAATCCTTGCCGCAGATCGGAATTTGCCGTTCGCGAGCCAAGTCCAGCAACGCCGGCGTGTCGGTGGTCAGATTGGGCGCGCCGTTGGCGTATGGAACTCCGCTCTTCAGCGCGGCGTAGGCATAAATCTGGCTTGGCGCGATGTCGGGATCGTTCATCTGCAAGCCACACTCAAAATCCTTCAGCGTCTGATGAACCGCTCCGGGCCGGTGAAACACTTCAGTAGATCCGCACCAGATCATCACGGTCCGTTCCACATTGTTCGTCTCGCGAAATTGACGGATATCCTCCATCAGCATTTCGGCCTTATCCATCTTCGAGCCGGCTTGCTTGACGTTCGGTCCATTCAGACGCCGCACGTAATCCGTATCGAACACCGCCGGCATGGGCTTGATGGCGCTCAACGGCTCGCGTACCTTCTCCAGCAGCGGCGCATCCAAAACAGCCGCGTGGGCCGCCGATTCGTAGGCCGTGTCGTTAAAAATATCCCAGCCGCCAAAAACCAGGTCGTCTAAGCCGGCCAACGGAACGAAATCCTTGATGTAAGGGCTTCTGCCTTCAGTACGCTTTCCCAACCGAACGGTTCCAAGCTGCGTGAGCGACCCAATCGGCTGGCCGAGGCCGCGCTTCACTAACTCAACTCCCGCCATGAACGTCGTGCTGACCGCTCCAATGCCGGGAATCAGGACCCCCAGCTTACCTTCCGCGGGCGCAATCCTGGTATTTCCTATGGTGGACAACTGCGAATCTCCTTGCGTGGTACGAGGATGCTCAAATGTACCCTCGAACAGGGCTGTCGACGCCTATCCTTCGGTATTCTAACATTTTGAGAGGAAGTGCGCGAATCTCCTCTTGTGTCAGCCTGCTTCGTAATCCGTCCTTAGGGGCCGGTGTGGGGTGAGATCCAACCGGTCGGGGTGGCGCATCAGGGGTATTTTTGTGCGCGGCGACATTATTTTTTAATTTTAGGAAAAACGAACCCAGCCTCGGCGGGCCTGCTGCTCTGAATTGGACGGGAAGGCATCGGATTCAGAATACACGTGAAGCGAAGGAATGGGATGGAAGGGTGCCTGGAAGTGGATGATTGCAATGGGGAATGAACTTTGATTCGGCGTCATTCCGCCACGGCCGCGACTACGCTTTGGCTACCACGAGGATGAAAAAGCGCTGCGCGCCTGGGGGAGCATTCCTTGGGGAGAACCTCCCCGGTCAAAGTCAATGGAAATATCTATTAGGGGCCGGAGGCTTGTCTTGAACTGTTCGGACGCGGTGTCAGCAAGTTTCTTCGTTAGCGGCATGTAGCGAAAGGTAATCAAGCACAGAACAAAGGTAACCACGGCGGTCACCGCTGCAGAGATCGCCTGCGCCAACGTAGCCGCGGCGTTCGGTTCAGTAGCTAACCACCATGTTTAAGCGACCCCACTCATACGCCATACCGGTACGTGTTGGAAAAAGTGCCTACCGGCGGTACTTTGACCCTGCAGAGGTCAACAGTGAGTGGGCCGGTAACTCCAAGTTTCTCCGGATGCCTAATCGCGAAGCTCTCATGTTTCATTTCGCCCTCCGATGCCAATGTAGTGCGAAAGTATCGGACTTTAGATAGGGGTGGCAGCGTTACCCCAGATAGGTCGATCTCTACCGCGATCCGATTACCATGATGGACGATGTTTCTCCCAGGTCATACCGCTCGACCGTGGCTTCTCTTCTGCCGGCAACTTGCGTTGGTTCGCCGTACCCAAAGACTTGCGGCGAACTGATCGGCTGAGAGACGAGGCGCCCCTTTCCTTCGAAGCCAATCTGCAGGACCGGCTCGCCGCACAATTCAACCATCTCCGGGTAAGCGATGAAGCTCACCCGATAGGTCCGAGTATCGTTGTCTGGAAGCAGCTGAAATGAATCGAGTTGTTCGGCAGCAGCATTAAAAAGGGATTGCAGAACGCCGTGTGAACGGAGCTCTGGCTTGAGGACCGCAGGGTCAATATCCGGGTTGTGAGGCGCGAACGCGACCGCAAGCTTTACGTCCGAATACTGATAGTAGTACAGCATCAGCGTTATTTGCCCACCCCAGTCCTCGTCGCTGAGGTCTCGCAAGTCGAGCAGCAGCACTCCATAGCGTGCTGCTTTTTTTTTGGCACCTATTGTGAATCCTGCCGATGCCACCGCAATAATCGTATCTGCGCCAAGCGATTGGCGGCGGCCGATGAGCTCTTCGATCCACTTAACGTTTTGGGCGCGTTTCGACAGACGGCATTCGATGATGGTAAATATGCCGTTCCGCCGGATCGTGATATCAATCTGGCGAAGTTGTTCAGGATTATCGGGATCAGGAACGTGGTCGTTCCAGGTCACGTCCTGAGGTGAGCGCTCAAGCCGCTCGTGAATGCGGTGAATTTGTTTTTCGAGCGCTTCCGGCGTCTCCACGCTATTTGCTCTGCCCTGTTGTCCCACCCGTACTGGCCGGGAAGGCTCCGGTCCGCCGTTCAAATGGTTGTAAGTCGGCTATGGTGACTCGTGCCGCCGGTGATTCGGAAACCGGCGCTCCAGGAATCTCCAGGATGAGCCGGCTACGCGCACAAGGCGGCGTGTCCAGCGCAAGAGCGGAACCGTTATGAACAATTATCCGTATCTCTCACAACGGCGGACCCACGACAAGGCCGCCTATCCGGCGCTACTCCCCTCTCAAACTCTTCGCGGCGTTTGCTTCAAGTAAGGCGTCTATTTCAAAGCGGCCAGTTCACGCGCCATGACGTCCGCCAGTGGCGGCAAAGCCATTTGTACCGTGTCCCACACCAGCTTTGCGGCGACATCTTCGTAGTCATGACGGTAGACGTTCCCCGCTCCGGCCATGTCTTTCCATGCAATGACGACGGGACGCTTCCGAGATAATCTCAAGGCACCGGGTTACAGCGTGACCGAGCGTAGGTCGTCGCGAAATGCCTCATAGCGAAGGCCCGCGATGAACTCGGTTGCGATGTGGTGCTGTATGTCGCGCAACGCCGCGATTGCGCATCAGAAGGCATAGACCGCGTCAGCGGTGGCCGCAGGCTTCACATAGGACTTCAGGCAGTCGCTGTTCACCACGTCGACGTGGCCATCGAACATTGCGGCGATATAGCCCTTTAGACCGACGTAGTCAAAAACGGTGATCCTGACGGCAGGATCGAATTCGATCATGATGTCTGTGTCGCTTTCCGGCCCGTGTTCCCCCCGCGCGCGTGAACCAAACAGAGCAGCATGAGCTACGCCCCGTTGGCGCAGCGTCACCTCGTTTTCTCGGAGGCGGGCGATGATCTCTTCACGGTTCATTACCACCTTCAGCTTACCCGGACTGGAGAATCATCGCCATCCCCAACGAAACCCCCGAGTTATACTAAGGGCTGATGACTGAACGCGCCACTGGCACCCTTTCGGCCATTCTGATCGACGACGAGCAATTGGCGCGCGAGGAATTGTCGTACCTGCTCAAGGAGTTCCCCGACGTCGAAATTCTGGCCACCGGCCGAAATGGGCTGGAAGCGGTGAAACTCATTGAGAACCTGGAACCCGACGTGGTCTTCCTGGATGTCCAGATGCCCGGACTGGACGGCTTCGGAGTGATCCAGAATCTTCGCGAGAAAAACGTTCCTTTGCCGCATTTCATTCTGGCTACCGCTTACGATCAGTACGCCATCCAGGCCTTCCGCTGGGAAGCGCTCGATTACCTGCTCAAGCCCATCGAAAAGGACCGCCTGATGCTGGCCGTGGAGCGCGCGCGCAAGGCCGTTTCGGAGAAATCGAAAGCCTCGCCGCCGCCGGACGTCGCGCCGCTGAAGGCCCCGCCGCAGCGCACCAAGCTGCTGGTCAAGAACAACAATCGCAACTTCATCGTGGACGCGCAGGACGTGGTGTACGCCACCATCGATGACGGCCTCATTACCGTGGTCGCCACGAATGTGGAAGGCGAATCGAATTACAGAACGATCGAAGAACTGCAGTCGAACCTGGATCCCGACACCTTCTGGCGCGTGCACCGCTCGTTCCTGGTGAACATTCATCGCATCAAGGAAGTGATTCCGTGGTTCAAGTCGAGCTTCCAGCTCCGCATGGACGACAAGAAGCAGACCGAAGTGCCGGTGAGCCGTGTACAAACCAAGCGGCTGCGCGCGCTTTTGAAACTGTGAGTACAGCGACAACAGGTAGTCGCGCCGCGGTGACCATTCGCCGCGCCAAGCCGGAGGATGCGCCGGCCTGCGGGCAAATCTGCTATGAAGCATTTCACAAGATCAATACCGATCACGGCTTCCCGCCGGATGTTCCCGCGCCGGAAATGGGCATCCGGCTTTTGACCGTCTTGTTCTCACATCCGGGCTTTTACTGCGTAGTCGCCGAAGCCGATGGCACGATCGTTGGGAGCAACTGCCTGGACGAACGCACGGCCATCGCCGGGGTGGGGCCAATCACAATCGATCCGAATGCCCAAAATCGCGGAGCCGGCCGCAAGCTGATGGAAGCCGTGCTGGATCGGGCGCGCGAGCGCAACTTCGCCGGCGTCCGGCTGGTGCAGGCTGCTTTTCACAATCGATCGCTTTCGCTCTACACCACTTTGGGCTTCGACGTTCGCGAGCCCCTGTCCGTCTTCCAGGGACCGGCCATCAAGAAAACTTTCGACGGATTCAGCGTGCGCGCGGCGCAGCTTTCCGATCTGGACGCATGCAACCAGGTCGCTCTTCGCGTACATGGGCATCACCGCGGGGGCGAGCTTGCCGATGCAATGCGGCAAGGCACGGCGACACTCGTCGAACGACAGGGCCGGATTACCGGCTACGCCAGTGCGCTCGCATTTTCCGGGCACGCGGTCGCCGAAACGAATCCGGATCTGCAGGCGATCATCGCCGCGGCCGACGGATTCAGCGGTCCCGGATTCCTGATGCCATCGCGCAATGCGGAACTTTTTCGGTGGTGCCTGGCGAGCGGTCTGCGGGTGGTAGAGCCGATGATGCTGATGTCGCTCGGCCTCTATAACGAGCCGAAGGGCGCGTTCCTGCCGTCCATACTTTACTGAAGCAAGAGCTTGGCCGTATTCGTTAGCGGCCTGTGTCTAAAGTCAGAAAAGACCGCTTGCTTACGCGCGCGGCTCAGTAGATTCCGCGCGTTACAGAGCCGCGACCGTAAGGGAGCCGGTTTCGACACAGCCTGTTAGCGCCCCTGACCTCTTTTCGCGTGCCAGAAGTGCAAGATCTTCGGCGCCAAGGTAAGGAAAGCTCTTCAGCAGGCTGACGTGATTCAGAATTGCGTTGTCGAATCGCTCCGTACTCTCGGGAAACTCCGCCCAGGAGTACGCGAGGATTTCGTCAAAATCCGCTAACGCGGCTTCTGTGATTCGAACTTGGAAATCCACTGCGGGATCAGTTTCCGAACCTCGTCGCGGGAAACCGTGCGGCCTTCGTCAGCGTCTGTGATCCCACGGTCCATAGCGGCCGGAGTTTCGTCGTCTGGAATATCCCACCCTAAGTCGACCACGATCTCAACGTAGCGTACATCATCGGACGTCGGAGCCGTTGACCACCTGCACGGTAGCTCCGCTGGCCAGCGAATCGGACGGGTTGGAAATCACCAGATCGTTTTCACCAACGCCGGAGACTACCTCCACTTCGTTGCCGTAATCCTTGCCCAAAATGATCGGGACCAGCTCGGCTTTGTTGCCGTCCCGGACCACGCCGACGCGCAGCCCTTCGCTACGGAATATCAGCGTACTCACAGGCAGAATGAGGGACCGCGAGCCTGCGGGAATCATCAGATGGACCTCGGCATAAGCGCCGGGACGAAGCTCACCCGACGCATTGTCGACATCCACTTCGGTGAGCAGCGTTCTGGTTGCGGGATCGATGGCTTCGGCCGTGCGTACCAGTTCTCCGGGGAAGCGCCGGCCGGGAAATTCCGATAGCGTGAGATACGATTTGAGGCCGGCAACCGCTGCGCGCGAGTCGGCTTGGGGCACGCTCACATAAACGCGGAGCTTGGCGGTGGAGGCCAAGTGAAACAGTTCCTGGGCGGCGCCGCCGTTGCCGGCATTGATCAGTGCTCCAACGTCGGTGTTACGGGCAGTGACAATACCATCGAAAGGAGCTTTCACAATTTCGTAGGCTTGCATCTCCTGCAGGCGTGCGAGGTTGGCCTCGGCCACGGCAATGTTGCTGCGCGCCGCCGCTATGGCTTGTTCCAGCGCATTGAGATTGGCCACTTGCGCCTGATATTGCGCCTGATACTGATCGTTCTCCTGCCGCGAGACGGCCCCTTTCGCCACCAGATTCTGCCAGCGCTGCGCGGTGACGCGAGCAATCTCTTCGTTCGCCTTGCCTTGCTGTTCGTTGGCGATCGCCTGATCCAAGGAGGCTTGCGTCTGCTGGATACTGGCTTTGGCTTGGCGGACCTGCTGATCCAGCTCCGGCGCTTCGATGGTCGCCAACACCTGCCCGGCTTTCACGTGTCCGCCGATGTCGACGTTCCATTGCTTCAAGTAGCCACTGGCGCGCGCGTATATGGGCGAATCGGTGAACGCCTGGATATTGCCCGGCAGCACCACTTCATCCTTTACAGCGCCCGGCTTCGGATGGATGACGGAGACGGAGGGGATTGCGAGCTCCCGCGTAGTTTCCTTTACCGCGGCGGCGGTCTGGATGCGCGCGTTGATGCCCCAGAAAACGACGCCGGCAACAATCAGCACAGCCAAAATAAGCAAGACCGCCACCCGCAGCGTTCGCGGACGCTCGGGCCGAAAGCCAGGCTTATCGACGATGGTGGTTTCCAGCCTGGATTCGCTATTTAGCATCAGAAATCAATCGCCTCCGGTGTAACGTGCTGAACACAGTGGGAACAAAGAAAAGGGTCGCGATGGTGGCGCAAATCAGTCCACCGATCACGGCGCGGCCAAGCGGAGCGTTTTGTTCGCCGCCTTCGCCTAAGCCCATCGCCATCGGAATCATGCCGATAATCATGGCCAGCGCGGTCATTAGAACGGGCCGAAAGCGCGTCAAGCCGGCTTCGAGAGCGGCTCGCGTGGGATCGCCTTCGGCCTCCAGATGCTCCTTGGCGAAACTGATCACCAGGATGCTGTTGGCCGTGGCTACGCCGACGCTCATGATCGCTCCCATCAAGGCGGGAACGCTCAGCGTGGTCCGCGAAATAAAGAGAAAGATCACGATTCCTGCCATAGCGGCCGGAAGCGCGGTGATGATGATGAACGGGTCCAGCCAGGATTGGAAATTGATCACGATCAGGAAATAGACCAGGATGATGGACAAGGCCAGCCCGCCCAGCAGGCCGCGGAAAGAAGACTGCATGGTGTCGATCTGGCCGCGAACGATCAATTGCGATCCGCGCGGCAGTTTTTCTCGGGCCTTATCGACAATGCGATCGATGTCGACCGCCACTCCGCCCAGGTCGCGATCCTGCACGTTGCCGAAAATGTCGATAGCGCGCTGAATGTTGTAGTGCGAAACCACGGCCATCTCGGCGCGGCGGCTGGTGTTGACCACGTCGCCCAGGATTTCCGGCCGGTGCACGCCTTCGCTGGTGATGGGGATGTTGTCCAGATCGCCCACCGACGACATGTCGTACTGCGGAGTCTCCGCCACCAGGCTATAACTCACGCCATTCCTGGGATCGAGCCAGAAGGAGGGCTGCGTTTGGAAGCTTCCGCTCAGCGAAATGAGAAGGCTGTTGGCCACGTCGAGCTGTGAATAGCCGCTCTCGATGGCCTTGGTGCGATTGACGTTCACCTGGATGCGCGGCAGGTCGAAGAGCTGATGAATGCGGAGATCTACCGCGCCGGGAACGGTGCGAAGCTGGCTGAGCAGGCTGGTGGCGAAAGCGTGGTTGCCGGCCAGGTTGGGACCGGACACCTGAATGTCGATAGGCGCGGGCAGCCCGAAATTTAGGATCTGGCTGATGATGTCGGCGGGCAGGAAGTAAAAGGTAACGCCGGGAAACTCGCGGGGCAGCTTCCGCCGAAGCTCGTGCACGTAAAGATCGGTGGGACGATGGCCCGGCTTCAGCGTTACCAGAACGTCTGCATCCATGGTGCCCACCGGCGCGGAATTGCCGTAGGCCATGTTGATGGAACTGTACGGAAGGCCGATATTGTCGATGATGCTGGCAAGCTCGGACTCCGGAATGGCTTCGCGCATGGAGGTTTCAATCAAATCGCCCAGGCGCGCCGTTTCTTCGATCCGCGTGCCGGTCTTGGCGCGAAAATGCAGATTAAACTGGCCGGCGTCGGTGACGGGGAAGAAGTCGCGGCCCAGCCAAGGGATCAGGAGGAAGGCGGCGGCGCAAAGCGCCAGGAACGCAGGAACGAAAACTCTGCGTCGGCGAATGCAGGTTTCAAGCATCCGGAGGTAGCCCATCCGCGCCGCTTCAAAGCCGCGCTCGAACGCGCGCTGGAACCGTGCCGCCAGGTTCGAGGACTTCGGTTCGGAGGAATGACGGCCATGCGCTTTGAGCAGGTACATGGCGAGCGTGGGGACCAGCGTACGCGAGAGAACGTAAGACGCCAGCATGGCGAAAACCACGGCCTCGGCCAGCGGAACAAATAGGTATCGCGCGACACCTGTGAGAAAGAACATCGGAATAAAAACGATGCAGATGCAGAGCGTGGAAACCAGTGCGGGCAGCGCGATCTGGGCCGCGCCGTCCAGGATGCCGGTGTGCAGATCTTTGCCTTCGTCGAAATTCCGGTCGATGTTCTCGATGGTTACGGTGGCGTCGTCCACCAGAATGCCCACGGCCAGAGCCAGCCCGCCCAGGGTCATGATGTTGATGGTTTCGCCAATGGCGCTCAGCAGGCAGAGAGAACAGAGGATGGATAGAGGGATCGAAATGGCGATAATGACGGTGCTGCGCCAGCTTCCCAGGAACAGCAGGATCATGATGGCGGTAAGGCACGCGGCGATGATGGCCTCGCGGACCACTCCGTTAATGGCGGCGCGTACGAATAACGACTGATCGGCAATGGCTTCAATCTTCAGCGAGGGCGGCAGGGTTGCGGCGATCTTCGGCAGCATGTCGCGCACCTGCTTCACGATGTCGAGCGTGGAGGTGTCGCCCACTTTCAGAATGCTGAGCAGGGAGCTGCGCTGCCCGTTGCGGCGGACGATGTTGGTCTGCGGCGAAAAACCGTCGCGCACATGCGCCACGTCGTGAACATAGATTGTGCTGTTTCCGGCCGCCTTCACCGGAAGATCGTTCAGTTCCTGAATGGTTTCCGGGCTGGCATTGAGGCCGACGTCATATTCGAACTGGCCGATTTTGGATGTGCCGGTGGGCAGGATCAAATTCTGGGTGTTGACGGCGTTCACGATGTCGGCCGGCGACAGGCCTTTGGACTGGAGCAGCGCAGGTTGCAGATCGATCATCACCTGGCGCTGCTTGCCGCCATAAGGCCAAGGAACGGCCGCGCCCTTCACCGTGGCGAGCTGCGTGCGGATGAAGTTGGCGGCGTAATCGAACAGTTGCTGCTCGGAGATCCCCTGGCCGGAAAGCGCGAGCTGAAGGATGGGGACGCTGGAGGCGCTGTAGACCAGCATGAAGGGCGACTGCGAGCCGGGCGGCATCTGATGGATGGCGTTCTGCGCGACGGCGGTGAGCTGCGCCATGGCCATCTCCACGCGAGTGCCGGGATGGAAAAAGACCTTCGTGATGCTGCGGCCGTTGACGGTTTGCGACTCCAGATGATCGATGTCGGTGACGACGGTGGTGAGCGAGCGCTCATAGGGCGAAGCGACGCGCTCTTCCATCTCCTCGGCGCTCAAGCCCTGGTAGGTCCAGAGCGCGGCGATCACAGGGATATCGACATTCGGGAAGATGTCGATGGGGGTGCGCAGAATGACCAGCGGGCTGATGAGCAGGATCAGCAGCGCGAACACAATAAAGGTGTACGGGCGCTTCAGCGCGATGTTAACGATCCACAATGGGTGAGAAACTCCTAAAGACTAGGCGACGGTTCATCGAAAGCTGTTACTGGCCCTTTTTGACTAATTTGGCGCGGGCCTGGCGCGAATCGGGCTATGCGTTTTTTGATGTTTCGGGGCGGACGAACGGTGCGCTTTTTGCCGGGAGCGACGCAGATCCTATCCCATTGTACCGTGTGACATAAGCGCAGACCTGCCGCTGCGGAGCTACGGCTTTAGAAGCTGGGCTTATAATCTACAGTGGGTAAAAGCCGAGGCTTAAGCGCGGCCGCGTAAGACAGGTCGCGCCGCATCCGGAATCGAAAATCCTCTGGACTTCGATGAGCGGAAGCGCCCGGCTTTTGCGCATTACCTGATAGGGAGGCATCAACGTGACCCAAGGACATGAAGCTTTCGCGATGGCATTCTTCGCCGTGCTGGCAACCGCAACTTCGCAGATCCCAGCCTACGCTCAGGGCCCCAACACTTGGACAACGGGCGCCGCGATGCCAACGGCTCTTCAGGGCCCTGCCACCGGAGTGATCGGCGGCTTAGTGTACGTAGTGGGCGGAGAGATCAATAGCGGCGCTGACGTTAACACAAACCAAATCTACGATACGGCGACCAACACATGGACGATAGGAGCGCCGATGCCGACCGCGCGCTACGGCCCCGTGGGCGCCGTGGTCAACAACGTTCTGTACGTCATCGGCGGATCGCTGAATGGTGAGTACGTGAATGTCGTAGAGGCCTTCGACCCGGCTAGCAACACCTGGTCCACGAAATCTCCCATGCCAACGCCAAGAGCCAGCATGCCGGCTGTGCCCGACGGGGGAATCATCTACGTCATTGGCGGCGTTAACAGCAACGGCCTACTCGCAACCGTCGAAAGCTACAATCCTTCGACTGATACCTGGACCGAGGAAGCCCCCCTTTTGGTAGGCAAATCGGGAGTGGCGGCGGGACTGCTGGGATCCACAATCGTGGCCGCGGGGGGGCTCTCAGGCTCAGGCGACGTGACCGACAACGAAAGGATACAACTCTTCCACCAACTCTTGGCAAACCCTGGCGCCGGATCCCGCTGAGCAGCAAGCGGGGTGTTTTGCGACTATCTCGGGGCAGTTGTATTCCGCCGGCGGAAAGTATAACGGCGGAGCTGTGGGCGCGATGGAATCGTTCAACTTGCAGGAGAACCATTGGACCACGCTCGCGCCGATGCCGCTGCCGACGGTCCTCCCCGGATACGCCGCGGTGGGCAACCTTCTTTATTGTTTCGGAGGCACCAACGTGGGCGCTATAGGTGAAGGCACGGTTTACAACAACCTCCAGATCTACCATCCCAACTTACCCCCACTGCCCGCCATCAGCGCTGGCGGAGTGGTGAGCGCGAGCGCATTCGGAGAGTTCACTTCGGTTGCGCCGGGATCATGGATTGAGATCTATGGGTCGAATCTCGCCAGCGACACACGAGGCTGGGCAGGCTCTGATTTTAGCGGCGTGAATGCTCCCACGTCGCTGGATGGAACCTCGGTCTACATCGGAGGCCAGGCCGCCTTCGTCGACTACATCAGTCCCGGCCAGGTGAACGCGCAGGTGCCATCGAGTGTCGCCACAGGAGTTCAGCAAATCACGGTGGAGACAGCCTCGGGCACGAGCGCTCCATTCAATATCACGGTCAACGCGGTGCAACCCGGACTCGACGCTCCTGCGTCGTTCAACGTCAATGGAATCCAATATGCCGTGGCGCTGTTCCCAGACAATGTCACGTATGTTCTTCCGACTGGCGCAATTCCCGGCGTTGCTTCGCGCCCGGCCCAACCCGGCGACACCGTCATGCTGTACGGAGTGGGATTTGGCCCGGTGACGCCCGACATTCCGGCGGGTCAGATTGTGCAGGAAAGCAACATGGTGAGCGATTCTCTCAAAATCTCGGTTGGCGGGATGGCGGCCTCGCTGTCTTACTCAGGGCTAGCGCCGAATCTTATTGGGCTCTACCAGTTCAACGTTGTCATACCCAACGTCTCAGCAAGCGGAGCGGCGCCATTGACTTTCACCCTTGACGGCGCGGCCGGAACGCAGACGCTTTATATCGCCGTCCAGGATTGACGAACCCCCGGAGCGGAGCGCGGGAGTTTGCGGATAAAACCGGCTCACGCGCGCGGCTCAGAGCGCGATAAGCGGGCCAGCGCTTTTTTTGCAGTGGTACTGAGTGGCAAATCCTCCAAATCGCCTTTGGCGAGCCAGCGAAACCCGCTCGGCCGGGAGCGAAGGGCGGCTCGCTGGACCTGCACTAAGTAAGTGGTATTGACGATCGTGTGGCGAAATCCGGCCACCCCGCCATGGATCGTCGCGCCGGGTATGCTTTCGAGTTCAGGAAGCTCCCAAAACCCGGCCAGCCGGCTGCTATCCGCCGGACGCTGCCACAGCAATATCTTGTTCTCCTTTTCGATGACGAGTAAGTGCTTCTTCCGTCGGCTGGCGCTCGGACGCCCGGCGCCGGCCGGCAATTGATTTTCAAGACCCTGCCGGCGCGCCAAGCAGTACGGGCGGACGGGGCAGGCGCCGCACAACGGCCGCTTCGGCACGCAGACGGTAGCGCCCAACTCCATGAGCGCTTGATTGAACTCACCGGGCTGCTTCGGATCGAGCAGCGCTCCGGCCAGCGCCCGCAGGTTGTTCCGCACGGCCTGCGACTTGATGTCGCCGCGCTCCGCCAGCATGCGGCCAAGCACCCTTGCGACATTTCCATCCAGCGCCGCATGCGGCCTGCCGAACGCGATGCTGGCCAGTGCCGCCGCGGTGTAATCGCCGACTCCGGGCAGTTCGCGCAACGCGGCATAATCGTCCGGAAAATGCGACAACTCGACGATCGCGCGCGCCGCCTTCCGCAGGTTGCGGGCGCGCGAGTAATATCCCAAACCCGCCCACGCCGCGAGCAGTTTCTGCTCGGGGGCAGAGGCCAGCGCGGCGGCATCCGGGAACAGAGCCAGGAAGCGCTCATAATACGGAATCACAGCGGCGACGCGAGTCTGCTGCAGCATGACCTCAGAAATCCAGATGCGATAAGGATCCTGGGTGTGCCGCCAAGGCAGGTCGCGCTTGTGGTCTCCATACCACTTCAGCAGCAATCGCCGAACGGTCTTAGCTTGGTGAACCATCTGGGAACGAGTATACTGTCACCAGATCCGGTGAGCGGGCGCATTATTCGCAGGTTTCTTTGGAGCGGCTTTGCATTGCTCGCGGCCTCGCTGCTCGGCATGGACTTGTACGTGGCGCAGCACAGCGCCGAGCTATGGCGTCCACTGCTCGGCGTCACCCTTGCGGTGCTGGTGCTGGCGTGTTTGTTGGCTTTTCTGTTTACCCGCTCTTTTTCCCTTCGGGTGTCTCAAATACGCGCTTACGCGGAACGTTTGCTGGACCCGCCGGTCTTGGACCAGCCGCTGCCGGCCGGCGACGACGACCTGGGCCTGCTGGCGCGCTCGCTGCAGCGCACCGCGCCCCGTATCCGCGAGCTGGTGGAAAGTCTAAAGCTGGAAGGCGCCCGGCGCGAAGCCATCCTGGCCGGGATGCTGGAAGGCGTGCTCGCGGTCGACAAGGATCTGCGCGTCACCTTCTGCAATTACTCCTTTGCGCGCACCGTGGACGCCCGCCTTCCCGTGGTTCCCGGCCTGCCGCTGCTGGAATTGGTGCGCGACCCGGGATTGCGCGAAATCATGACCACCGTGATCGGAAGCGGCGAGCGCGTGGAGCGGCGGTTAACTTTGCCCGGCGCCGGCGCGCGTTCGTTCGAGGTACTGGCGGGGCCTTTGGGATCGGACGCCACGCGGGGAGCGCTCGCGATTCTGCACGATGTCACCCAACTGGAACGGCTGGAGCGGGTCCGCCGGGATTTTGTGGCCAACGTCTCGCACGAATTGCGAACTCCGCTGGCCGCCATTCGCGGGTATGCCGAAACCCTGCTGGACGGCGCTCTCGAAGACCTGGAAAACAACCGCCGCTTCGTCGAAATCATTCTGGCGCAGGCCACCCGGCTGAGCAACATCGCTGCCGATCTGCTGTCGCTTTCCGAGCTCGAATCCACCGCCATCATTGCCGCGCCGCAACCGGTTTCGATCCGAGCGGCCATCGAGTCCGCGCTGCGCACTGTGGAATCCGCTGCGCGCGTCCAAGGCGTGCGGTTGCTGTGTGAAAAACTGGACGATTTGAAAGTCGTCGGCTATGAACTGCGTCTGGAGCAGGTTTTCGTCAACCTTCTGGACAACGCCGTGAAGTTCAATCGTCCGAACGGCGAAGTGCAGGTGGAGATGCGGCGCGACAACGGCAGGGTACGCATCCTGATTGGCGACACCGGCATCGGCATTCCCTCTGAAGACCTGCCGCGCATCTTCGAGCGCTTCTATCGCGCCGATAAAGCGCGCTCGCGCGCCATGGGCGGGACAGGGTTGGGCTTGTCCATTGTCAAACACGCTGTGGAACAAATGGGAGGCACCATTCAAGTACACAGCAGGCTGGGTGAAGGTTCCGAGTTTACTATCGAACTTCCAACCGCCTAAGCCGCCGAAGCTTCGCGATGTAACGCGATATTAACCGGATCGTCATTTTTCGCTAACCAACCGTAGCTATTCTCCGATAGGGCGCTCGAAAGGGCTTATAACGCCTGGCTCTAAATAATTTCAAAACTCAATTGGGAATGGAGAAGATGAAAGCTAAAACGCTAGGAACTGCGATTTTGTGCTTCGCGATGCTGTGCGGCGCGTCGTTGCCGGGACAAACATCGGCGCCGGCGGTACCGCCAGCCACAGACAACGATCTCGCCACTTTGAAGGCGTTACTGGCCGAGCAGCAGAAGCAGATCGATACGCTGAAATCGGCCATGGAAGAACAGAAGAAGCTGATAGAAAAAGCGGCCAACGCCGCATCGTCGCGCAGCGCCCAGGACAGTTTCGCCTTGCCGCGCGGCAAGGCGTTGGGCGAAGTGGCCAGCACCACCCCGATCATTCCTCCGGTTGCAGCGGTCACCACGCCGGTAATCGGCGGCGGGCAGCCACCGGCCTCAGGCAATCCTTGCGACGGTCCTCCGGACTCGAATGTGGTGCCGCCTTATTTGCGGTTTGGAAGCGTTTGCATTACCCCCGTGGGATTTATGGACGCGACGTTCGTGTGGCGCGACAAAAACGCCGGTTCCGGCATCGGTTCCAACTTCGGCAGCGTTCCCTACAACAACACTGTGAACGGAAAGCTTTCCGAAGCCCGTTTCAGCCCGCAGAACTCCCGCATCGGCTTCCGCGTGGATGGCGATTGGAAAGGAACGCACTTCATCGGATACAACGAGTTTGACTTCCTGGGCACCAGCGGCTCCAACGCTCTTACCGTGACCAATGGCGCGTTCGTCCCGCGCCTGCGTCTGTACTGGGTGGACGTGAGAAAAGGCGGCTGGGAGTTTCTGGCGGGCCAAAGCTGGAGCATGCTGACGCCGAACCGCAGCGGAATTTCCCCGCTGCCCGGCGATCTTTTCTACTCCCAAGTGATGGACGTGAACTACATGGCGGGCTTAACCTGGTCTCGCCAGCCTGGCTTCCGGGTCCTTTACCACGCAGGCGACAAAGTAACTTTCGGCCTCTCGGCTGAGAACCCCGACCAGTACATCGGCGGTTCCGGGGGCGGCTCAGCGATCGTCCTGCCGGCCGCCTATACCACCCTGTCGGGCACACAGCTTGACGCGGCCAGCTTAGTGAATTCGGCGCCCCAGACGGCGCCGGACTTTATCGCCAAGATTGCCTTCGACCCCAGTTCGCGTTTTCACGCCGAGGTCGCCGGAGTCGAGAGCACTTTCAAGATCCTGAACACCACCAACCTGTCGCTGGGCCAGACCAATACCAAAGCGGGCGGCGGCATTCAGGTGGGGCTGAACGGGGAAATCTTCAAAGGATTCCGGCTCATCACCACGAATTTCTGGAGCGATGGCGACGGCCGTTATTTATTTGGGCAAGCTCCCGATCTGGTGGTGAATGCCAATGGCAGTTACAGCCTGCTCCATTCCGGCGGGACCGTGGATGGATTTGAAGCCAGAGCGGGTAAGTTCCTGCTGTTCGCGTATTACGGCGGCATTTACATCGACCGCGATACGGTGATCGACGCCGGCGGCAAGTTGGTCGGCTACGGTTACAAGGGTTCGTCGAACGGCCAAAACCGCGCTATTCAGGAATTGACCTTCGGTTTCAATGAAACCGTTTGGGGTAGCCCACGCTATGGCGCGATCAATCTGATCGGCCAGTATGAGTATTTGACCCGCAACCCCTGGTCCATCACAGGTCCGAAACAAACTCACGACAACACGATTTACTTCGACGTCCGCTACACGCTGCCCGGTAGCATGCCGAAGTTTTAGCAGGCTATGTCGAAACCGGCTCCCTTACGGTCGCGGCTCTGTAACGCGCGGAACCTGCTGAGCCGCGCGCCGGCAGCACACCCGGAGACGACCCGAAGGCCAGCAGCACGTTCGAAGACGACAGGAGGTCGTGCACCCTGGGAACATCCGGTCGAAAACTCCCGCGGGGGTGGCCGTGCACTGGAGAACATTGACTCGAAGAATACCGGAAGGGTGGCGCGTGAGCAAGCGGTCTTTTCGGACTTTCGACACTGCCTGTTAGCCTTATCGCATGAGGGGCGGCGCTAATGCCGCCCCACGAAAGAAAGGACTGGATTTATGAAAAGACAGATGCTTTGGATCGCTTTGTTCGCGGCCGCCTGGTCCATGGCGGCCTCAGCCGAGACCATCAATGCGGCGGGGGCTACTTTCCCCGCCCCAATCTATCAAAAATGGTTTGAAGAATTTCATAAGGCTCATCCGGATATTCAGATAAACTACCAAGCCATCGGCTCGGGCGGAGGAATCCGCCAGCTTACTGAGGGCACCGTAGACTTCGGCGCCTCCGACATGCCGATGACCGACGAGCAACTGTCGAAGGTCACGAAATTCAAGGTGCTGCATTTTCCCACTGTGATCGGCGGCATCGTGCCTACCTATAACCTGCCGAGCGCAAGCTCTCTGAAGTTTTCGGGCGCCACACTGGCCGGCATTTATCTCGGCACAATCAAGAAGTGGAACGACGCGGCGCTCAAAACCGACAATCCGGGAGTAAACCTTCCCAACGAAGACATCACCGTCGTCCATCGCTCGGATGGCAGCGGAACCAGCTTCGTTTTCACCGACTATCTTTCGAAGGTAAGTCCCGAGTGGAAATCGAAAGTGGGTTCCAATACGTCGGTAAATTGGCCGGTTGGGTTGGGAGGCAAGGGAAATGAAGGAGTGGCTGGACTGGTCAAGCAGACGCCGAATTCCATCGGCTACGTGGAATTGATTTACGCGACGCAGAACAAAATGGAATATGGCTCTATTAAGAACGCGGCCGGCAACTTCGTGAAAGCCGACGTGAGCACCGTTACCGATGCCGCCGCCGGAGCCGCTAAAGAGATGCCCGCCGATTTTCGGGTTTCCATCACCAACGCGCCCGGGAAGACCGCCTATCCGATTTCGAGCTTTACCTGGCTGCTGATCCCAAGCAATATTACGGACGCCACCAAGAAAAAATCGATCACAGACTTCCTGCAGTGGATGATGACCACCGGGCAAGCGGACGCGCCCGGATTGAGTTACTCGCCGCTGCCGAAACAAGTAGTCGCGAAGGAACAGAAGCAGATCGCTTTGATAAAGTAAGAAGTCAAAGGATGGCAACCGCCGCAGTCACCGCGCCTCCGCAATCGCGCGCGCGAAAGCTTATCGATTTTTCACGTGACGGGGATCGGATCGCGCACCTCGTCACGTTCCTATTTGCGGCCAGCGTATTTCTGGTCACCGTGTTCCTGGTTTATGAACTCTGGATTCACTCGGGCCCCTCGCGCGCGAAGTTCGGATTCAGCTTCCTGACGGGAAGAACCTGGGACCCGGTGGCGGAGCAGTTCGGCGCCCTGCCTTTTATCTACGGCACAGTGCTGACCTCGTTGATCGCCCTGTTGATTTCCGTTCCGCTGGGCGTGGGCGCCGCGATCTTCCTGTCCGAATTGGCGCCTCCGCAGCTTTCCAATGCCTGCACCTTCCTGGTGGAGTTGCTAGCGGCGGTACCCAGCGTCATCTTCGGATTGCTGGCGATCTTTACTCTGGTACCGCTGATGCGGCAGTATGTCGAACCCTTCCTTAAGCACGCGCTGGGCTTCCTTCCCCTGTTTCAGGGACCTGCGTTTGGAGTGGGCTATCTGACGGCCGGCTTGATTCTGGCCATTATGACCTTCCCGTTCATCATCTCCATCTCCCGCGAAGCGTTGCTAGCAGTGCCTCGCGAGCAGCGCGAAGCCGCACTCGCCCTGGGCGCGACGAAATGGGAGTCCACCTGGCAAGTGGTGGTGCCGTTTGCCCGGCTCGGAATTATCGGATCCATTTTTCTTGCCTTGGCGCGCGCGCTGGGAGAAACCATGGCCGTTACGATGGTCATCGGCAACGACACCGGCATTCACACCTCTCTGCTTTCGCCGGGCTACACCATCGCCGCCATCATTGCCAATGAATTTACGGAAGCCACCGGCGACATTTACCTCAGTTCGTTGGTGGAGCTTGGATTGGTGCTGTTCGCGCTCACCATGGTCCTGAATGGCGCCGCTCAGTTATTGATCATCGCCACCACGGGGAAGGGATCGAAACAACCGTAATGGACCGGATCGCGCGGCGCAACCTGCTGAACAACGTGATGCTTACGGTTACCGGCATCTGCACCGTGGTCACCGTATCGATTCTGTTCCTGATCCTGGGATATCTGGTGGTAAACGGCTGGCGCTCCATCGACTTCAGCTTCTTCACCAAGCTGCCTCTGTCTCCCGGCGAAACCGGAGGAGGTGTCGCGAATGCGATCGTAGGCAGCGGCTTATTGATCCTGATCGCCGGCGCCATCGGCATTCCGGTCGGATTCCTGGGGGGGATTTATCTCGCGGAGTTCGGCGAGAAAACCGTGCCGATGCTGATCCGCTACACGGCCGACCTGTTGAATGGCGTGCCATCCATCGTGATCGGAATCTTTGCATGGACCGTGATCGTGGTGCCCATGCACCATTTTTCGGCTTGGGCCGGCGGGTTCGCGCTGAGCCTGATGATGATTCCCATTGGCCTGCGCGCCACCGAGCAGTTTCTACGGGGAGTTCCCAATTCGTTGCGGGAGGGTTCGCTGGCTTTGGGCGCCAGCAAAACCCGCACCATCATATCGGTCATTGTGCCCGCGGCCAAACAAGGAATCCTCACCGGGATGATCCTGGGCGTCGCGCGCGTAGCCGGAGAGACCGCGCCTTTGCTGTTTACCAGTTTGAACAATCAGTTTTGGTCGAACAAACTGGGTGAGCCCACGGCGTCGCTTCCGGTAATCATTTACACCCATGCCATCTCGCCGTATGAGGATTGGCACCGTCAAGCTTGGGCCGCGGGCCTGGTGCTGCTGGTATTGGTCTTGATCGCCAATATCGCATCCCGCTGGGTTTTGTCGCGCGGAGCGTCCGCGCAAAGGGGATAGTAACCTAAAAGTATGGCAGCTACGCCGGAATCCGCGAAAATGAGTGACATCACCAGTCCACCTTCCGTGCCCTCCGGCGTTCAGCCTGAGGTGGCCGCAAGGCCCAAATTGCAGGCCCAGAATCTGAATTTTTTCTACGGCAATTTCCAGGCGCTGCATAATATCAGTCTGGAGGTGCCGGAGAAGAAGATCACTGCGCTGATCGGTCCCTCGGGCTGCGGGAAGTCCACGTTTTTGCGCACTCTGAACCGCATCAATGAGACCGTCAAAAATGCGCGCTACGACGGGCAGGTGTTGCTGGACGGACAGAATGTGCTGGAACTGGACGTTACCAAGCTGCGGCGCCGTGTGGGCATGGTGTTTCAACGGCCGAACCCGTTTCCCAAATCGATCTACGAGAATATCGCCTATGGCGTGAAGGTAAACGGTTTGAAGGCCGGCCGGTCCCTCAACGATATCGTCGAACATAGCCTCAAGCGGGCCGCGCTGTGGGAAGAGGTAAAAGACAAGCTGCATCAATCCGCATATAGTTTGTCCGGCGGCCAGCAGCAGCGTTTATGTATCGCGCGAGCGCTGGCTGTGGATCCGGAAGTTTTGCTGCTGGACGAGCCTTGTTCGGCGCTCGACCCGATCGCCACTTCCAAGATTGAGGATTTGCTGTTCACCCTCAGAGATCAGTGCACGCAGGTGATCGTCACGCATAACATGCAGCAAGCCGCGCGCGTGGCGGAGTTCACCGGCTTTTTTCTGCTGGGTAATTTGATCGAATTCGACAAGACCGAGATCATCTTCAAGCGCCCGGCCAAACGAGAAACGGAAGATTACATCACGGGACGGTTTGGCTGAGTCCGGAAGGGCCGGTGGCGGCTGATGAAAGCGGTGAGGAGCTATCTTTGATCCACTTCAGAGAAGAACTTGATGAAATGCAAAACCGTCTGTTGGAGATGGCGGGTCTGGTGGAGTCGGCGATCCATCAAAGTGTCGATGCGCTGGTGCATCGCGATGAGCAGGCCGCCAAAGAGGTGTTGTGGAAGGAGGCGCTCATCAATCAGAAGGATATCGAGATTGATGAGTACGCGACGCGCCTGCTGGCGCTCTATCAACCCATGGCGCGCGATATGCGTTTCCTCACCGCCGTCATCAAGATTAACGGCGATCTGGAGCGCATGGGCGATCTGGCGGTGAACATCACGCAGCGCGCGCTTTCGCTGATGCAGGATCCGCCGGTGAAGCCGCTGATCGATATTCCTCAGATGGCCAGCCTGGCCGAAGACATGGTGCGCAAAAGCCTGGACGCGCTGGTCAAGCGAGACGAGGAGCTGGCGCGCGGCGTCTTGCTATCGGATGACGAGGTGGATCGCCTGCGGGACGCGGTGTATAAGGAACTGGTGGCGTTCATGCAGGAACAGAGCACCACCATTCCGCGCGCCGTGGACCTGATGTTCATCGCCCACAACCTGGAACGCATCGCCGACCACGCCACCAACATCGCAGAGGACGTTCTGTTCCTGGTCAAAGGAATCGACGTCCGGCACCACGCCGAGGTTCGCGAGCAGACCCTGTACAGCAAATAGTAAGGCGCTCGCAAGCCGCTGGGGCTTCGGCGGCGCGAATTGAAGCCGTCATTTTCAGCGAAAACCGGCTCAGCGAAAACCGGCTCAGCGAAAACCGGCTCAGCGAAAACCGGCTCAGCGAAAACCGGCTCAGCGAAAACCGGCTCAGCGAAAACCGGCTCAGCGAAAACCGGCTCAGCGAAAACCGGCTCAGCGAAAACCGATGTCGTCCTTCACCGTCTCCATCCAGTTGTAAACGATGGGGCAATAGCCCACCCGATCCAGAAACTGCCACATCCGGCTGGCGATGGATCCGGCGCCGCGCACTACGTGCGGGAAATTGACGCAATTGTGCGGGCGGGCTTCATAAACGCTGCAGAGATTTTCCTCCAGAAACACGCAGCCATTTTCGTTGCGTTTGAGGATCGTCGCGCCGGATTCATCCAGCGCGGTGAACTGTTCGACAAATTCGCGCTCGCTCGTCCCCACAAACTTCGCAAGCTTCTCGATATCCTTCTCCGTGATACCCACCTCCGTAACTCGACAGCAATTCGCGCACGCGGTGCAATCGATTTCCGCTTCAATCTCTTCGCCGAAGCGCCGCAGACGCCGATCCGAATGCCGGTGGCTTTTCAAATAGGCGCGAAAACGCGCATTCTCGCTCCTGTGCTGCTGTTCGAGGCGGCGGATCTGGACGAGGTCGGTAATCATTTCCTAGAATCAATTATGGCTTCTTCCAACGCCGCTTCGGGCGAAGAGTTTTACCGCATCCAGAAACTTCCGCCCTACGTGTTCGCCGTCATCAATGACATGAAGGCCAAGGCGCGCGCGGCGCAACAGGATGTTGTGGACCTCGGCATGGGCAATCCGGACGGCCCCACGCCGGAGCCGATCGTCAAGAAATTAATCGAAGCCGTCCGCAATCCGCGCAATCATCGCTATTCGCTGTCACGCGGCATTCCCCGGCTGCGCGCCGAAATCGCCAAGCGCTATCGCCTCAAATATGGTGTCGAGCTGGATTCGGAAACCGAAGCGATTGTCACCATCGGCGCCAAGGACGCGCTCGCCCATTTGCTCTTCGCCGTGATTGGCCCTGGCGATGCAGTGGTCTCTCCGAACCCCGCTTATCCCATCCATCAATACGGCGTCATCATGGCCGAGGGCCACGCGTGCATGCTCCCGATGCCCACGCCGGCCGAGTTTCTCAATCGACTGGAAGACTTATACCGCACATCCACTCGCAAGCCCAGGATGATCCTGATTTCTTTTCCGCATAATCCCACCACGCACTGCGTCGACCTGCAGTTTTTCCGCGATATCGTGGCGCTGGCCGCAAAGCACGGCACCATGATCGTGCATGATTTCGCTTACGCGGACCTCGGCTTCGACGGGTATGAACCGCCCAGTATTCTGCAAGTGGAGGGAGCCAAAGAAATCGCGGTGGAGATTTATTCCATGTCGAAAAGCTTCAACATGGCGGGTTGGCGCGTCGGATTCTGCGTGGGGAACGGAAAAATGATCGGCGCTCTGGCCCGCATCAAGAGCTATCTCGATTACGGCGTTTTTCAACCCATCCAGATCGCTTCCATTATTGCGCTGCGCGAATGCGCCAAGGACACCGAAAAGATTCGCGGCGTTTATCAGAAGCGCCGCGATCTTCTCATCGCCGGGCTGGACCGCGCGGGCTGGCCGGTGCAACCGCCGCAGGGCACCATGTTCGTCTGGGCGCCGATCCCGGAGAAGTATCGCGCCAGAGGATCGCTTGAATTCTCGAAACTGCTGCTGGAAAAAGCGCTGGTGGCCGTCTCGCCAGGCGTCGGATTCGGGCCGCTCGGCGAAGGGCACGTGCGTTTCGCTCTCATCGAGAACCGGCACCGCACGCGGCAGGCCACCAAAGCGATTCAGCAATTCCTCAAAAAGTAGATTGCGTCCTGGCAAGTGCTGTCAAGAAATTATCATGTCGATTTCACCGTGGCGCACGCACTCGTGCGTGCCGCGGTCACACTCGTGTGAACGCCTTGGTTTGCCCGCGCGTGTCGAGATGCGTCTCGATACGACACATATGAGCGCGCGCGTAAGATCGGGACGCGAGCGTGTATGGCATGGTTTTTCTCGACAAGTCCCAAGCTAAGTCTGAGACTAAGTCGCGGAGGAGGTTTTGCCCTGCAGAGAGACCGGGCCGGTGGGGAAACGTTTCGCGGCCTCGCAAGCGAAAACGGCTGATGTCCCCTGATCGAATAGCACGAAGAGAACGTCCCTCACCTGGCAATCCTCTTGTTCCAGATGTTGCCCGATCGCGTCGAGCGCCACCGCGGCCGCCTCTTCCAGCGGATATCCGTATGCGCCGGCGCTGATGGCGGGGAAGCTGATAGTGCGGAGGCCGTACCGCCCGGCCAGATCCAGGCAGGTGCGATAACAACTTGCCAACTGTTCCGGTTCGCCGTGCTTTCCATCGTGGTAAACGGGTCCTACCGCGTGAAAAACATATTGCGCTGGAAGCGACCCGCCTCCGGTGGCCACTGCGCTGCCGGTCGCACATCCGCCCGTGCTGGCACGAATTTCGTCCAGCTCACGCATGATGGCCGGACCTCCCGCCCGATGCACCGCCCCATCCACGCCACCTCCACCGATCAAAGCCGCATTCGCCGCATTGACCATGGCGTCCACGCGGATCTTGGTGATATCGCCGACCACCAAGCGGAGCTTTTTTCCATGCGGGAAATCAATCTCCATATCGTAATGGTACAGCCAACGCTATAGTGGAGGTTGAAACAATCCGACGCACTCGTGCTTTTTGACATCGATGGCACTCTGATTCGCCGCGCCGGGCCGCATCACCGCGAAGCTTTAGTGGAAGCCATCCGGCGAACGGTGCATGTCCAGACCACTACCGACGGAGTTCCGGTGGCGGGGATGTTGGATCGCGACATACTGACCTCGATGATGCGAACGGCGGGCTTGTCGCATGCCGCCGTCCGACGCGCCATGCCGGAAGTAGTGGCGCGGGCGCAATCCATCTACGTGCGCCGCGTTCCGGACATTTCGCGCAAAGTGTGCCCCGGCGTCCGCAGCCTGCTGCGGCGCTTGACCGCGCGCGGCGTCGTCATCGGACTGGTCACCGGCAATCTCTCGCGCATCGGCTGGCGAAAGATGGAACGCGCTGGACTGCGCTCTTATTTCCGATTCGGCGCTTTTGCCGAACTGGCGCGAGACCGTGCTGGGCTCGTTCGGATCGCTATCCGGCGTGCGCGCCAGGAACGCTGGATCGGCCCTGAAAGCGCCGTCACGCTGATCGGCGACCATCCCAACGATGTGCTCGCGGCCCGGGCGAATGGCATTCGCGCGATAGCGGTGGGCACCGGCGTTGTCCCGCTCGAAGAGCTGCGAGCGCACTCTCCGTTTATCGCGATTCCCGATCTGAGATCGCTTAAATTGGGCGATCTGTTGTAACCGAATCCTCATCTTGGCGTGGGACAATCGGGAGGTGTGCCGGTTTCCGGTCGTTCCGACCATCATATTCTTGCTGTTGTTTCTGCCCGCCGGATTGAGCGCTCAGCCTGACTCGTCGACGCCCGCTGGGAATGCATCGGCTGCCGACCCCGAGACCTGGAACCTCTATTATCAGGCCACTTCGATTGGCGACCGTCACGGAACGTTCAATTCTCCTTATGTAGGCCCGCTGAGTCTCCAGGATTATCCCGAGCGCGACGTGTCGATCACTACCACCTTGTTTTTCGCTCTTCGCCTCGGGCAGAACACACAGTTCATCTTTAATCCCGAAATCGCAGGCGGAAGGGGATTTAGCGGCGTCAATGGGCTGGCCGATTCTCCCAACGGCGAGCTGCCCCGAGTTGCGTCCGCCGCTCCCAAACCGTACGTCGCACGCCTTTACATTACTCACGACTTTGGTTTCGGCGACGCGGTGGAGCACTTCGAAAGCGACACCAATCAATTGGCGGGCGACCGTCCCATGGTTCGCTACACCATCTCAGGCGGGCGGTTTTCCGATAGCGACTTCTTCGACGACAACAATTATTCCCACGATCCTCGCAGCCAGTTCATGGCGTGGGGACTGATGTATAACGGCGCCTGGGACTACCCGGCCGACACGCGCGGCTACACCTGGGCGATCGTCAACGAATTTCATACCAGGAACTGGTCTTTGCGATATGGGGTGGCCGCCGAGCCGAGAGTGGCCAACGGCCTAAGGTTCGACCGGAGGCTTTTTGCCGATCAGGGCCAAACGTTCGAAGAAGAGCGGCGCTATTCGCTCGCGGGTCACGCCGGCGCTGTCCGGTGGCTTCAATATCTAAATCGCACCAGATCGGGCAGCTACATCGCAGCGGTCCAATTGGCGGAGCAGACCGGAACCACGCCCGCCGTCCAGGCGATTCGCCGCCCAGGGACGCTCAAATACGGAACCGGCATAAGTTTCGATCAGGAACTCACCCACGATCTCGGGGTCTTTTCGCGGCTGGGCTGGAACGACGGCAAGACCGAAGATTTCGCATTCACCGCCATTGACCGGCTGGCCGAAGGCGGCGTGTCGGTGAAGGGGACTCGTTGGAAAAGGAAAGACGATGTGGTCGCATCGGCGTTCGCCGCCGCTGGAATTTCGGGCGCGCATGCGGTTTATCTGGCAATGGGCGGACTTGATTTTTTAATCGGCGACGGAAAGCTCAACTACGCGCCTGAATATCTTTGGGAAAGCTACTATAATGCCCGGGTGTTTCGGGGTTTCTACGCGACCTTCGACGTGCAACATTACAATAATCCCGCCTACAACCACGATCGCGGGCCGGTTTGGGTGGAGTCCATCCGGCTGCACATCGAGTTGGGATTGAAGCCGCTCCAGGCGAAGTGAGTTGCAGTAGTCTAGTGAAATGAGCCCATCGGATTCCGATCGCCAATTCTTGCGCCATGCCCTTGCCACGGTCGCTTATCGGGGAGGGAAAACGATACGCGGCGCGCCCAATAATTTCGGCGATTTTCGTGCGTCCGCGGAGACCCGGACGCCAAGGCAGATTCTCGCGCACATCGGCGATCTTCTGGATTGGGCGTTATCGGCCGCGCGCGGACAGCGGAAATGGCACGCATCGACGCCCCTTCCGTGGTCCGACGAAGTGCGTCGCTTCTTTGAAGCGCTGGCAGCGTTCGATGCTTATCTGGCGTCGGGCAGCCCGCTCGAAGCCCCGGCCGAGAGCCTGTTTCAAGCGCCCATTGCGGACGCGCTCACGCACATCGGACAAATCGCGATGCTGCGGCGCCTGGCAGGAGCGCCGGTGCGGGCGGAAGATTATTACGTCGCGAAAATTGCGGTCGGGACCGTTGGTGCGGAGCAACCCGCTCCAGTGCGGGAATTCACTTAGATACTTCCGCGGGTGCTTAAGAATGTAAGCCAACCCTGTGGCGCACGCACTCCTGCGTGCCGCGTACGCACTCGTGTGTACGCGACATGTTTTCCGTGCGGCAAACCTGGTGTCGTCCTGCACGACACTGCACGCGCGAGTGTTTCCTGGCCTGGCGGCCGGCCCAAATGACGGTGGAAACACCACCATCCCGCGCAGAGTGCATCCGCCACGGGAGACGCGATCAATTGGAAGCCGGTTTTGCCTGTTCTCGCCTCGCTTCCGCTTCGACAGCCCGCATCACTCGCAGGGTGTTGCCTCCGTAAATTTTGCGGATATCTCCAGCGGAATAACCCTTCTCCAGTAATGCCCGCGTAAGATTGGGGAATTTGGAGACGTCCTCCAGCCCGCGCGGCGTGCAGAATACGCCGTCGAAATCGCTGCCGATTCCCACCGCATCGATTCCCCCGATCTTCACCGCGTGATCGATGTGCGCCACCACGTCTTCGAGCGTAGCCGGCGGCACTTTCTTGCGATACTCCGCGATGGTGGCGTCTTCTCCCTGCGCCCCCGGCAGCGTGCTGTCCTGCACGGTCTTTTCCGCGGCGAGCGATTTTTCCGAGAGGAACCCGCAGTTGAAGTTGATCTGAATCACGCCGCCCTTCTTGCCCAGAGCCGCGATCATTTCATCCGTCATGTTGCGCGGAACGTTGCACAGCGCGCGGCAGGAAGAATGCGAAGCGATAATCGGGGCGCTGCTCGCCGCCAGCGCGTCCCAGAACGTTTTGTCGGCGGTGTGCGAAATGTCGATCATCATCCCCAGCCGGTTCATTTCGTGCACCACTTGCTTGCCGAACGGCGTCAGACCGTTGTGATGCTCCACGCCGGCCTTGTCGATGTCGCCCGACGAATCCGCCCAACCGTTGGTGTTGGTGTGCGTCAGGGTCATGTAGCGGATGCCGAGGTCGAAGTAATCGCGCAGCAGGCCCAGGTTGTCTTCAATGGCGTGGCCGCCTTCGATGCCCATCAGCGCGGCGATTTTGCCCTGCTTGTGGATGCGCTCGATATCGTCTGCCGTGGTCGCGAGAGTAAAGTCGTTGGGGTATCGCTCCACGATACCGTGGCGCACCGTATCGATCATTTCGAGCGTGCGATGGGCCGAGCGGTTTCCATTCACATAGCTCGACGAAACATAAACGGCGAAAAACTGCGCGCCCACCCCGCCTTCCTTCAGCGACGTAACATTAGTGTGGCCGTCGTTCTTGTTCTTGCCGATGTCGTAGCCGTCCACCGTTCGGCTGGTTATGTCGTTATGCGTGTCGATCAGCAGCATACTTCGATGGATGCGCTGGACCTCGGCATCGGTCACCGAACGCGTCTGCGCAAAGCAGACACAGAGCACAATCGAAAAAAGGCATAACGCTCGCATGCCATGACTATAGCGCAACATAAAGAAATCATTGAGAACTGCCGATCTGTTCACCGGCGCAAATGGACCAGGACCACTCCAGTCGGCTGGTAATTCTCATCCCGGTTTTCAATGACTGGCACGCTCTGGCGCTGCTGTTGCCCGCGCTCGATCACGCGTTGGAAAACTCCCGTAGTCCGATTGAGGTCCTACTCGTCAACGATGGTTCCACGCAACCGCCCGAGCCGGGACTGCTGGCGCAAAACTTCGAGCGTCTGCGTTCCGTTCAGATTCTGCATTTGCGGCGGAACCTGGGACATCAGCGCGCCATCGCTGTCGGACTGGTTTACATTTACACCAACTTTCCCTGCGCCGGAGTAGCGGTGATGGATGGCGATGGGGAGGACCGTCCGCGCGACGTGGCCCGTCTGATCGAAGAGTTCCGCCGCCATGGGCAACGGACCATCATCTTCGCGGAACGCGCCAAGCGTCTGGAGAAGCTTTCGTTTCGCCTCAGCTATTGGCTGTACCGCACCACGCATTGGCTGCTGACGGGCGTACAGGTGCGCGTTGGTAATTTCAGTATCGTGCCCTGGCAGGCGGTGGAACGTTTGGTAATCGTTTCTGAGATCTGGAATCATTATGCCGCGGCGATTTTTCGCGCCCGCTTGCCGTACCTTACCATTCCTATGGATCGCGGCCCCCGGATGACCGGAGAATCGCAGATGAATTTCGCGGCGCTGCTGGTTCATGGCTTCAGCTCCATCGCGGTCTTCAGCGACATCGTCAGCACACGCTTGCTGGTGGTGGCTTCGGCGCTTACGGCGGCGCTCGCCGCACTGACCGTCGCTATGGTGGCGTTGAGCTGGGGCGCTCATTTCCAGGTCCCGGCGTGGGCCGCTTACGTGGGAGGTGTGCTGCTGGTGATTCTCGCGCAGGCGGTAATCGGTTCGTTCCTGCTCGCCTTCTCCATTCTGAACGCCCGATCCAACCTGACGTTCCTCCCCTTGCGCGACACGCCCCATTATCTCGACCGCCTGGAGCTGGTGTTTCCCCGTGACAACTTATCCTTACCTCGGCTCCGAGCTGAAGCGGTCTGACAACGCGCGCACGGCTGTCCTGGGATGGCTGCAGCGCGCCGCGCCGCTAATCGTTTTCTTTGCAACCGCGACACTGCTGGCGTGGATGTTCGGGAATCGCTTGATCCTGGGAACGAACGACGAAGGGATTTACCTCGACGCGGCCGAGCGGATTCTTCATGGGCAAAAGCCGTATTTGGATTTCTTCGGCTACATGACTCCCGGCAGCTTCTGGATGCAGGCCCTGGCGTTTCGTCTGTTGGGCCTCACCTTGGCCGCTGGGCGCGCGCCCGTCATATTCTATATTGCGCTCGAGTGCTCGCTGATTTACTGGCTGGTGGCTCGCTATGCATCGCGCGCCGCTGGCATCGTCACTGCGCTGTTCTTTCTGGCATTCCAAACGGCCGATCCGTCCATGGTTACCGCGCAGCATCGCTGGGATAGCGGCGCATTCGCGCTCGCCTCCATCGCGATATGCGCGGGATCGCAGCGCCGGTGGCTCGCGGTCTCCGGGTTCCTGATTGGATGCGCCGCTTTGGCGACACCCTCGGTGGCGCTGGCCGCGCTTGTGACGTTGGTCTGGCTGCGCACACGGGCCGGTTGGTATCTCCTCGGTGCGTCGGCCGCCGGCCTGGCCGCGGCCACGGCTCTGTGGATCGGCGGGATTCTGCCTGCGTTCCTCGAGCAGTTGCAGTGGCTCTCCAGAAACTATTCGTCGGTGAACGTGATGCACTATGGCGCCATTATCGGCGGATACGGTGCGTTGTTTGCTGGCGCCGAAGCTTGGGAGCTGCCGGTGCGGTTTTGCGTGGTCTTTTGCATTGCCCTTCCCGCTATCCTGCCGATCGTGGCGCTCCTCGGCGGATGGCGACGCGTGAACATTTATCTGCTGTTGTCGATTATTGCGCTGGTGGCGTCCACTTACCCTCGCTCGGATGTAGCGCACCTCGCGTACATATCGGCGTTGCCTTATGCCGTGGCGGGGATTCTCGTGTATCGCTCGGTCCCCGCCCGGCCACGAGCCTGGATCGCCACTTTCATCGGTGTGTGGGCTGCGGTATTTGCATTGCAAACGCAACTCCCCGGCCGACTTGTTCCCATTGAAACACCCGTCGGCGGCGTTCGCGCCACTGTCATGGAGGCGTCCGCGGTCTCGGAACTGCTTTCGCGAGTCCAGCCGAAGCAATCTCTGTTCGTCTATCCCTACAAGCCGCTGCTTTACTTCCTGACGCAGGCCGATAATCCCACTCGCTACTCTTATCTGCAGGCCGGCCTGATGACCGAGGAAGACGTTCGGATCGCTCTGTCGGAGCTAAAGGCCCGCCCGCCGGACTGGGTGCTCTACATGGATTTGAGCCAATCCGAATTCGAGCGCGTCTTCCCTTCAGGCAAAGGCTTCGACGCGCACCATCCGGAAATGGAAAGCTGGATCAAAGCCAACTATCGCGCCACAGATAGTCCGTCGTTGGGCGGATACCTGCTCCTTCACCGTAACGGTGGATAATATCGATCATGAGCCGCGCCCGACCTTACGTTAAGGGCCAAACTGGATCCACGACCTTGGGGCTGGCCCGCGGCTTTCGCGAGCAGTACCTCGACGACGCTCGAAAACGCAAAGAGGCATTGCTTTCCGCTGTGGGACTGTGGAAGGATAGAACCGATCTTCCGGATACCGAGCAATACATCCGCGAACTTCGTCAGGGCAACCGTCTCCGCGGGATTTCAAGTGATGGCGCGTCAGTAGACTAGCCAGCCATTGCGCTTCCGCGGCTTGACTTCGACCATGGTGCCAGTAATCGCCACCTGAGGTGCACCTCGACCTTGACTTCTTTCCCGTTGTGAAACGTGAGCGTCAGCCGGCGTTTTACAAACCCGGGGCTCGTAACGGCGAATAGCGAGTCGCCCAACGGGAGGCCGGTCAGTATGGCTTCGCCGGCCTCGTCGCTTTCGCCACATTGAACGGTCTTCTCTTCGCTATCGAGCACCGCAATGCTCGCCTTGGGGACGGGATCACCGGCTTGGTCAATCACGCGGAACTTCGCACGCCCGGAGGCCGCGAAAAGCGGCGAAACACCGGTCAGCAGCGCCCCAATCAAAATCTCCCTACGGCTGCGCGGTGGTGCCGGCGACTCGCCGCACCGGAATCCACATACGCGCCCGCTCGACTCTCGCCAGAGCCGATTCCATTCTTGTGTCGAGTAATCGGCGATCGCATGGACGTGAGTTTGGCAAGTCTCGCAGAAACGTGCCCGGCCCGCGCCCTCTAAATCCGACCATTTTTTCGCGCACGGATTCGGAATCGCGAAATTCCCACCCATCCGGGAAGTATATACCAAATAAAAAGCCGCCCCAACTGCCCGGGCGGCTTCTCCTCTGATCTGTTGTTGTTTTAATTAGTCCCCGAACGATCCCACCGCTTCTTCTTTGTCGGCCACCGGCTCCGGTTTCGGCTGCGCGGGCATAATCATCTGCACCAAGTCCGCCGGCGCCGGCTTTTCCTTGAGTATTTGCTCGCGGTAGAGCTTCGCCATGCGTTCGTTTTCCTGCTGCTTCAGCTTCTCGTCGCGGGCGCGCTTCTTCTCTTCGCGCGCGGTTTTGGCGATTCCCAGATCGTCCAGGTCGTGCTGTTTACCGTGATTCACATCTTCCAAACGCAACACCAGCGAGTGATCCTTGGTTTTCAGATTCACGGCTTTGCCGCCCGCGATAATCTCATGCCGCCCATGCTCCTCATACCATTTGGTGAGCGTCGCGGTCATGTGCATCTTTTCGATAATGTTCCGCCAGCCCACGCCGGTATTGTACGCGCAGAAGGAAATCTCGCCTTCCTGCGTGGCGTACGGGATGATGCACTGCTCGGTACGGCGGAAATCGTAGTTGAACAAATCCTGGAACCACATGCCGGCCACGAACAGGAAGTTCCAACGGTCGTTCCGGCGCTTGGTGATGTCTTCGATAGTACGGTCGCCCGTCACTTTGCCGTAGCCGCCCTGCTGCGCTTTGGGCGTCATGCCGAAGCATTTGTCGAATTTGGCGATCAAGTCCGTCAGTTTAAAATGCGTCGGCGATTTGAACGGGTTGTAATTGTGCAGCAGCGCCAGGCTCACGCCCATGACGTTCATCCACCGGCTGCTCCGCGCGGCGTCGTTGATGCGCGCGATATCTTTCGCCAGGCGGTCGGCGTTCAGAAACGCGGTCACGGGCACCGCCTCTTTGGTTTCCTTGTCGCACATTACCGCCATGCCGATGCCGCAGTTGGGATGGCAGCCGCAGCTCAATTGACCCCAATCGGCCGACGGACCATGCACCAGGTCGGCGAAATCGGAGAAGGTGCTCATGAACGAAATCGGGAACCAGTCGCGAACGGGTTCGCCCAATCCGGTTTGGTTCTTCACGTCGTGCGCCAGGTGCGACAGCGTGTAGCGCTGGGCCTGCCGGCGATCGTCGGTCACGGCTTCATCGCGGCCGGTGAACGAAACCGGCTGAAAGCTCAAGAACGGGATCTTCTTGGGATTGTCGAGAGCGAAGCGCACCACCGCGCCCACCTGCTCATTATTGATGCCGTTGATGATGGTGATCACGGGCACGATGTCGACGCCCGCCTTCCACAGGTTCTCGATCGCGCGCAATTTCACATCGAACAAATTGCCCACCGCGCGATGCGAATTGGCCTCATTTCCGATCCCGTCGAACTGCAAATACGCGTAGCGCAACCCCGCTTCCGCGGCTTCTTTGCAAAATTCGGGGTCTTTCGCGAACTCGATGCCGTTGGTGGCAGCCTGCACGCTGTTGTAGCCCACCTTGCGCGCATAGCGCACCGCGTCCAGAAAGTAAGGCGACAGCGTCGGCTCGCCCCCCGAGAATTGCACCGACATCTGGCGGCGCGGCTTAATGGAAATGGCGTTGTCGAGCAACGTCTGGATGTCTTCCCAGGTCAGCTCGTGCACGAAGCCCACCTGGTTCGCGTCCATAAAACATGGATCGCACATCATGTTGCAGCGGTTGGTAAGATCGATGGTCAGCACCGATCCGCGGCCGTGCTTGATGGTGCTGGTTCCGTGGTTGTGCAGCTTCTCATCGGCGTGCGCGCGGATATCGCGGCCGGGGAAAACGTCCTCCAGGTGCTTGAAGAACGCCGCATCCATGGCCATCAAATCTTCAAAGCGGCCGTGCTTGGGGCACTCCTTCACCATCAGGATCTTGCCGTCGCGCTCAATGATGGTAGCCTTGATCTCGCCCACTTTCTCGTTGAGCAGGATCTCGTGCGGCAGCTTCCCGTCCACAATCTGCTGGCGGATCTCCGGTACGCAGCGCGGGCATAGCGAATCGGTCTCGCGCGGCCAGCCCAGCGGCGGCTTCTGCTTCTCATAGCTCTTCAGCAGCGGCTTGTCGGACCAAGCCGGCGTAAAGGACGGGTTCTGATTGATTTGGTTGAGTTTATCAAAAACAACCCAGGCGGCCCCCGCCGCCATTGTCACGGCTTTTTCGACGTACTTGATTGGCTTATGCATAGCGCGATTGGTGACTCCGAGTATAAGGCGCGCTGCATTAAGGAGGCTACACCATTGTGTTGAACAGTCCGATTTCCCGTCCCGATGGGGATATCTCTCATCGAACGGAACTGTGGAAAAGCCGCCGTCCCGTTGAAAATGAAAGGTTTAGGCTGGGGACCTGAGCAGCGACGCGAGTTGCGGGGACGCGATCGCTGACATCCTGCCGGCAGGCAACCGATTGGCAAACCGGCTCCATTGAAGACGCGGTCCAAACCGTTCTTTCTTCGGGCGTGCCCCAACGCGTCTTCGTCTGCTTTGGATGAGCCGCAGGCCCATCGGGACTTCCCTGTAACGCGATGAATCGATCATCCCGCGTGTGAGCAAGCGGTCTTTCCTAACTTCCGCCTTAGCAGACTGAAGTCCGCGCTACGCGGGGATCGTAACCGTTGGTCGGGCGTTCAGCAAAGTTTTCGCCTGCGATCCGCCATTGTTGTAAGACTAGCCGCCGGATCCGATGATTTTGCGCTGCCAGTATCGACGCCGGAGTTACTCTTGAATTCAGTATTCCGAATTCTTTCCCACCGATGCGCCTCGCAATCGTCTCCGACATCCATGGCAACCGCACAGCGCTGGAAGCGGTCCTGTCGGATCTGCGTCACACATCTCCCGATTTGATCCTGTACGGCGGCGACCTTTCTCACGGCGGCGCATGTCCAGCGCAGATCATCGATCGGATTCGCGACCTGGGCTGGCAAGGCGTGGTGGGCAACACCGATGAAATGCTTTTTGCGCCGGAATCGCTCGCCGAATTTGCGAGTCGCTCGCCCCACCTGCAGCCTCTTTGGAACGCCATCGAAGAGATGGCCAAGGCAACCGCCGAACTGCTGGGTGAGGAGCGGCTGGCCTGGCTGCGCACTCTACCGCGAATTCAGGTTCATGCTCCGATGGCTCTGGTGCATGTCAGCCCCGAGGACTTATGGCGCGCGCCGGCGCCCGAAGCGACCGATGCCGAACTGGAGTCCGTATATCTGCCGCTCCAACAACCAATCGCCATCTACGCGCACATCCACCGCTCTTATATTCGGCACCTTGCCAGCCTGACCGTAGCCAACACAGGCAGCGTGAGTCTTTCCTACGACGGCGATCGACGCGCTGCCTATCTCTTACTGGACGAGTCCACGCCCTCCATCCGGCGCGTCGAATATGACGTGGATCGGGAACTGAAAGCTCTCGCCACGCGCGGCCTGCCGCACGCCGATTGGACGGCGAGGATGCTGGCCAGCGCCAGCCCCCAAATGCCGTAGCGCGACGATCTGTTATAAACTGGGCCGTTATAAACTAGGCACGTCGTTGTTTCCAACACGATCCCATGCAACCCAACACCAACCCGAGACCCCTTTTGATCCTTGCGGCATTCAGCCTTATGAACCTGCCTGGTCTGATCCTGCATGGTCAAGCCCAGAGTTCAAGCGCTTTTACCGCGGCCCAAGCCACCGAAGGCCGTTCCGCCTACGCGCAAAACTGCGCCGGATGCCACGGCGGCGAACTCGACGACGGTGAATTTGCGCCGCCCCTGAAGGGCGCGGCCTTCAAGGACCAGTGGGGTGGAAAAAGCGTCAACGATATCTTCAGTTACATCACCACCAAGATGCCCCCGAGCAGCGCGGGCACGCTCGGCGATCCGGTTTATCGGCAGGTAACCGCCTTCATTCTTGAATCGAACGGAATTCCCCTGGACTCGAAATCCTTTCCCAGCACCGGTCCCATCGGCCCCAACGGCCAGCCCAGACCGGCCGCTGGACCGGGCGGCGGCCTCTCGCCCTACGCCACGGTGATTCCCGCGCCGCCCAAGCCAAATCCGCTCGATAAAATCACTCCGGTTACCGACGCGCTTTTGCAAAATCCTCCGCCGGGCGATTGGCTCACCTGGCGTCGCACTTATGACGACCAGGGCTTCAGTCCGCTGAAGCAAATCAATAAATCGAACGTCGCCCAGTTGCGCTCCACCTGGAGCTGGTCGCTTTTTCCCGGCGCCAACGAAGCCACGCCGCTGGTCCACGATGGCGTCATCTTCGTTCACAGTTCGGGCGACCACGTCCAGGCGCTGGATGCCGTAACGGGCGACCTGCTTTGGGAATATTCGCGGCAGTTGCCCAAGCCGAAACAAGGGCTCCTCAACCTGGTCAAGCGCAACATAGCCATCTATGGCAACTACATTCTGCTGGACACATCGGACCTGCACGTGGTGGCGCTCAATATGAAAACGGGCGAAGTGGCCTGGGATCACGAGATCTTCGATCGCGACAAAAATCCGCAGGTTCAGATGACCGGCGGTCCGCTGGTTGCCAAAGGCAAGGTCATGATCGGAACCGTCGGCCGCGCGGCGGGAGGCAACATGATCGTTGCGCTGGATGCCGCCACCGGCCAGGAAGCCTGGCGCTTTTACACTATCGCGCGCCCCGATGAGCCGGGCGGCAACAGTTGGAACGGCCTGCCGCTCGAAAAGCGCAATGGCGGTTCCGTATGGACCGCCGGCAGCTACGATCCCGCTTTGAATCTGGCTTTCTTCGGAGTGGCGCAAACCTACGACACCGGGCCGCTGGTGCATCCCTCCAAAGAGCCCGGCATGAACAATGACGGCCTTTACACCGATACCACGCTGGCTTTCGATCCCGAAACCGGGAAGCTGATCTGGCATTACCAGCACGTCGTCAACGATCAATGGGATCTCGATTGGGCCTTCGAACGCCAGTTGCTCAATCTGCCGTTGAAGGGGGCAACCAAGCGATTGGTGGTGACCGCGGGCAAGGAAGCATTTTACGACGCCTTGGATGCGGCCACCGGCAAGTACGAATTTTCCATGGATCTGGGCGTGCAAAACGTCATCGAGTCCGCCGACCCGGTTACCGGCGCAAAAACAATTAACCGTAAAGTTGTTATTGGCGACGGCGAAACCAAAACCGTCTGCCCGCACGCGGGCGGAGCCAAGAGCTGGATACCGGGATCGCTGAATCCCGATACCAAGATCCTTTACGTGCCGCTGGTGGAATCCTGCATGGATCTGATTCCGGTAGCGCCCGGCGAGCGCGGCAGCCTTTCGTCCGGTGTGCGCTGGACCATCCGGCCGCCCCTCGGCGGCGATGGCAAGTATGGGCGCTTTGAAGCCATCAATCTCGAAACGCGTAAAGTGGTTTGGACGGATCGCCAGCGCGCGCCGCAAACCACGGGCGCTCTCGCCACCGCCGGCGGCATTGTGTTCGACGGTTCGCTCGACCGCTATATTCGCGCCTATGATGAATCCACCGGCAAGGTGCTTTGGGAAACGCGCCTCAACGACGTGCCGAGTTCCTGCCCCATCACTTACAGCGTCAATGGCAAGCAGTATATCGCTGTGGTGGTCGGCAACGGCGGCGCGCACGCTGCCACCTGGCCTCCGCTGGTGCCCGAAATCAAGAACCCTCCCGGCGGTGGCGCGGCCCTATGGGTGTTCGAACTGCCCGGCAAGCCAGCCAACCCCGGCAAGCCAGCCAGCCAATGATAGATACACGTGAAATCGCAACAACCCACTGCGATACACCGATCCCGACGGCACGGAACTTTTTTCTCTAGCCGTTGCCGTGTCTTGCCGATTTCGTCAACCGTGCCGCGGGGTATTGTGTGCCATTCTGTGGCCGAGGAGATTACGCGCTCACCATCGGAGAGCTGATCCAACCGCGCACGGCGTACTAGTCACCGCCGTGCAACGTGTGCGAGCGATGGTGTTTGCCGGTACATCACCGGCCCCAAGCCGTTGCGGGTTAACAAACGGATCGGGGGCCTCCTCAACGTTACAATGGTCGCAGTGAATCCGGCGGCCGGAACAGATTTTGCTCGTACGATTCCGGCAGGAGTCTCGTAGCTCCGGCGTGCTCCGGGTATCTATTGCGCGCCATGCCGGCGAACGAACACCAGCAGCGGCGTCGTCATGAAAGTAGTCACCAGCGCCATAAGCACCATCATCGAAAATATCGTGGGCGAAATGATTTTGCGGTCCAGGCCGATGTTCAGGATTACCAGTTCGATCAAACCGCGTGTATTCACCAGCGCTCCCACGGTGAACGACTCGCGCCACGGCAATCCTCGTATGCGGAGCACAAAGGCTGTGCCGAACAGCTTGCCTGAAATTGCCACCGCAATGATCGCTGCGCAGTACAGCCACAAAGTTGCCCCGGAAACCAAACCAACGCTGGTGCGCAAGCCTGAGATCGCGAAGAACAGCGGGAGCAGCAGGGCAGCGGTGAGCGGCTCTACCAACTTCGCTAACGGCGTACCTCGCGGCATCACCAGCCCCGCCACAAAGGCGCCAAAAAAAGCATGAACACCCAGCGCCTGGGTCACCCAACTGGACGCCAGAAGGATTAGCAAGGTGGTTACAAGACTCGGCGCGCGCCCTCGCAGCAGCGGCCGTATCAGGTACAGCATTGCGGCCGCATAAACCAACAGCCGGACCAGCACCCACAGCCAAGCCGAAGCGGATGCCGCCATCAGCAGCGCCACCAGACACCAGGCCGCCACGTCATTCAGAGCCGCGCAGGAAATTGCGATCGCGCCGGCGCGCGAGTTCAGCAGGCCGCGCTCAGTAAGAATCCGGGCCATTACGGGGAACGCCGTGATGCTCATCGCCGCGCCCATGAACAGCCCAAACCTGGCGAGCGGAACATCGCGCGCCAGTGCGTTATGCAGCGGAATCGCCAACAGAGCGCCGAGTACCAGAGGCGTTATCATGCTAGCGCTGCTGGCCGCCAAAGCGTGCCCCCCCACGCTGGTGTCCTCATGAGGCTGCAATTCCAAACCCACCAGGAACAAAAACAGGATCAGGCCAATCTGGCTGAGCGCGTCCAACCCGCCCAATCCATCCGCCGGAAACAGATGCGCGAATGTATCCGGCGCAAGGCGGCCAAAAAGCGACGGCCCTAGCAGTATTCCGGCCGTCATCTCACCGATCACGCGCGGCTGGCCGATGCGCTGGAAGAAGATGCCGAGCAGGTGCGCTGTCGCCAGCACCACCCCGATCTGGAGAATGAGTAACTGAAGACTGGTGGTGGTAATAGAGATAAATTAGCTCGCTTCAGCCGCGCTCTTCGATGTGCTTCAGCCGCGCATCGAGCACTTCTTCCACCCGCCGAAGCTCCGCTCGCCACAGATCCCGCATGTCGTCAAAGCGCTTGTCCAGGGCGTCAAATCTCGCTTCAAACCGCTCAAACTTGGTATTGAAGAGGGCAATAACAAGCCCAATCAAGGTGACGTTAAAAAGCAGCGGGACGCCAACCGCGATAGAAAGCTGTTCGTTGGTCACCACGAGTTAGCGCGCCCTGCCTGGCACTATTCTCCCACACGGCCCTGGTGTTCAGCGCTCTTCGATGTGCTTCAGACGCGCGTCGAGCACTTCTTCCACCCGCCGAAGCTCAGCGCGCCACAAATCGCGCATGTCGTCGAAGCGACGATCCACGGCATCGAAACGCGAATCGACGGCGTCGAATCTCGATTCCACCTTGCCAAACCTGGCGTTGATGTAGGCCATGACAAGCCCGACCAAGGTGGCGTTAAACAGCATCGGAATTCCGATCAAGATATAGATCTGTTCGTTGGTCACCACGAGTTAGTGCGCCCTGTCTGGCACTATTCTCTCACACGGCCTTGGTGTTCAGCGTTCTTCGATGTGCTTCAGACGCGCGTCGAGCACTTCTTCCACCCGCCGAAGCTCCGCGCGCCACAAATCGCGCATGTCGTCGAAGCGCCGATCCACAGCATCAAAACGTGCGTTGACGGCATCAAAACGCGAATCGATGGCGTCGAATCTCGATTCCACCTTGCCAAACCTGGCGTTGATGTAGGCCATGACAAGCCCGATCAAGGTGGCGTTAAACAGCATCGGAATGCCGATCAAGATATAGATCTGTTCGTTGGTCACCAAATCCAGTGCGCCTCGCCTTGCACTATTCTCTCACGCAGCCGGAGATGTCCGCCGAGCTGAGCCACGAGCTGGCCGCCGAGCGCGGTATTCTTCACGGCGGCTGGATGACGATCCAAACGGCGAGCGGTAGAATCGAGGCCCGTGCAATGGTTGACGCGGCGGCTGCGGCCTTTTGGCATCGAGGGGCGCGTGGCGCACAAGATCGGCCTCCCCTTCCGCTGGGCTTTCGCTGGGGAGGTCGTCGGCAGCAACGCCAACGAACTGACCGCGCTCTTGGTCGACCCGAACGTGAGCATGCGCGAAAGCAAGGCGTTCGCCTGCCAAGTCCATGCCGGGCGGCTCCAAGGGAGGCTCCGACATGGCGCGTAGAGAAATGGAACTGTCCGCGTTGGTCCCGATCGGCGATCCGCCCCGCAGCCCGATGTTGGAGTTGGTGGGACGCCCGACCTATCCGTTCCAGCATGGTGAATCGCCGGAGCCCCAACCGGCTACCGGCTTTTTCACGGATACCACCGTATGCATCGGCTGCAAGGCTTGCGAGGTGGCGTGCAAGCAGTGGAACCAACTGCCCCCGGATGGCTTTCATCGGTCCGGCAATCGCTACGACAATACGACGGAGCTATCGGCGACAACCTGGCGCCCTGTGAATTTCATTGATTGACCAGTTTCGTTATTCATTTCTCTCCTCTATTTCGGCTGTTTGCGTTTCCACGGTCTTCTGTACGATTGGCCGCGTCACCATCGGCGCTTCCAGATGGCGCACCGCAAATTCCATGTCACTCAAAACTTTAAACGGGACACCGGCGCGCTTTGCTTTCCGGGGCGTTGAGACGCGCGCAGGATGTGTTTCCATTCCTGAGACTTCGCGCAAAAGAGCGGGGAGAGAGTGAGATGTCCGCAGATAGTGTCATGTGTTATCGTACTGAAAACGTTGTCATGTCAGAACGACATAGCCAAAGGAATTCATCGAAATCGTCCAGAGTCCGGCCCGATTCAGGCGGCAGGCGATTCACGCCATCGAAGGCGGCAGTTATCTTCCAAAGACCACGGTTTCGTTGCAAATCGCGAGCTCTGGAAGCGAAGCTGCACGATTTTTTCGCGCTGCGACGGAGAGGCCGGTCCGTTCCTGATAAGACCGGTCCGTTCCTGCTTGGAGAAGAGGAGCATGAGAATGTCGACCAGAGAAGATCTGACGCGCAAGATCCTGGTCGAGAAGCGGAGCCGCGGCCTGACTTGGAAAGAAATCGCGGTGGCCATCGGCCCGGGATCGCCGATCTTGTATACCGCCGCGCTGCTGGGGCAAATGACTTTAACCAAGGACGAAGCGGAGAACGCCGCAAAGCGACAATCTTCCGTCGCACCAGGCTTGCATGTAACTACAGAAGTAGCTGCGTTATGAGATGAGATACGAATGGGGACGAAGCAAAAACCGGAACAACTTTGCTAAACATGGGTTGGATTTTGCGGACGCGGAACTGGTGTTGACCGGCCCGTGCGTCACTTCGTGGATAGCCGCTTCGATTATGGAGAGGAACGGCTGATCACTTTGG